>Ga0302301_1000224_pt1 | contig 35838 bp, 27 predicted proteins | sample III_Palsa_E1_2_FD_194544 | JGI IMG/M metagenome (GOLD analysis project Ga0302301, IMG submission 194544) | Peat permafrost microbial communities from Stordalen Mire near Abisko, Sweden - III_Palsa_E1_2 | ecosystem: Environmental > Terrestrial > Soil > Palsa > Peat permafrost | place: Sweden... | reverse complement strand
TTGAAGATGGTATTGACGGATTGATCCACATCTCTGACCTTTCATGGTCTAAGAAAGTTAATCACCCTAACGAATTCACTAAAGTTGGTGAAAAATTAGACGTGGTTGTATTGGAACTTGATGTTGAGAACCGTAAATTAAGCCTTGGTCACAAACAGCTTGAAGAAAACCCTTGGGATACTTTTGAAACCATCTTCACTATTGATTCAATACATGAAGGTACCGTGTTAAAAGTAACCGAAAAAGGTGCTATCGTAGCTTTACCTTACGGTGTTGAAGGCTTTGCGCCAACCAAACACCTGGTTAAAGAAGACGGAAAGAGCTTAAAAGCTGAGGAAACTGCTGAATTCAAGATCATTGAATTTAACAAGGAAAACAAACGTATAGTTATTTCACACTCACGTATATGGGAAGAAGCTCGCGCTGATGCTCGTGTACAGGAATTTGAAAACCGTAAAAAAGAAGCAAAATCTGCAACTAGCGCGGTTAAGAAAGTGAAAGACTCGGTTGAAAAATCAACTTTAGGTGATCTAAGCGTACTGGCCCAATTGAAAGAACAAATGGAAGGTGCTGAAAGCAAAGCCAGAAAAGCAAAAAAATCAGAATCTGAAGAAGAAGCTCAATAAGCTTTAACAAATATTTCTGCAAGCCCTCATGATTTTATCATGAGGGCTTTTTTTGTTTTAATTTTAATAATTATACTGCAGAGCAAGATACTTTCTTATTTTTACATAACCGTCTGAGCTTCATTCCGAAGCTCATAATTGTATTTTAGTATTCATGATCTTGCCTTTCATAAAGTCTGCATTGCAAAAACCTCTTAAATACTGCTGCCTGCTAATTTTTTTGCTTGGCTTAAACCTTAGTGCTTATAGCCAGATGAATGAGGTTCGCTACCTGAAAGCGCGATTACCTACAATTACCGATAGCACACAATATGTTGATGCCTTAAACAGGATAGGCTTTATGATACATATACAAAGTGCCGACAGTTGTTTTTACTACGGAAAAAAAGCGCAGGCAATAGCCGACAGACTACATTATGTAAACGGACAAGCAGCTGCATTATTAGACATAGCTATTACACTTACCTTAAAGGGCTTGTACAGCCAGGCGTTAGACAATTACACAAAATCCTATATACTATTTAACAAGATCGGCAATTACGATGAATGCGTTCAGTTGTTAATGGATGATGCTATAACCTATCAATATTTAGGCAACAAGGCCATGAGTGTGAAATTTGCCAAAAGAGGGCTGCATGAGAGTTACAAGGTACGTTCCGACTCGGTATTAAGTGCAGTATTGATAAATTATGCAAACCTCGATCTGAGTCTTTCAGCCCAGTCAGTAGAAAACTATGTGGAAAAAGCGGAGAAAATTGCAAATAAATATAAAGACATACGTACGCTGTTGTATATAAAACAGGTGCGTGCCGGTAAGTTCTTAGAGAAGGGAAAAAATGAGGAAGCAAGGTCACTCATAGTGCAATCCATAGCTATGGCAAAGGCAAATCAGTGGGAATATCATGAAATGGAAGGCTTGAATTTATATGCTCAATATTTTCTAGCCGTTAAAAAAGTCGACAGTGCTATAAACTGCTACCAAACCATTTATAAAATGGCCCTCAAGAGCGATTATGGTTACTGGCAAACAGATGTGCTGCAATCGTTACTTAATGTTTACGAAGCAAAACACGACGTAAATGCGCAATTACAAACAAACAAACTGTTGGTTAGCGCCCTGCAAAAAAGCAATGATAACAATAGCACCTTTGTTGGCGACTATATAGCTTACAATTCCGCCCAGGAAGATCTGAACAAATACAAAGTTGATTATGCCAATAAACGCCTGCAAACTTTATGGCTCATAGCGCTGGTTATAGTTATCGCGGCTATAGCAGTACTTCTTTTACGCCTTTATACTAATTCACGAAAATTTGCACTATCACTCAATCTGCTTAATGAAAAGGTTAACAAGCAAAATGATGAATTGCACCAGGCTGATGAATTTAAAAACAAACTGATCTCTATGCTTGCACATGATTTTAGGTCGCCGGTTGCATCGGCTATAAACATGATGATGATAGTACGCGATGGCGACGACCTTGAAGAATACGAACGCGACATGCTATATGACAGTATTGAAACCGATATGCGAAATATACTGCTAACATTTGACAATATTTTGCAATGGATAAAAAAGCAACTTTCGGGTTTTGTATATGAACCACAGTTACTGTCTGTTCATGGTTTGCTGGATGAAGCTGCGACTATGTTTAAAGATACCATTGAAATAAAAAAAATACAGCTGATAAATAATGCCTCAGCTGAACTTAACATTACAAGCGATAAAGAAATCATACAATTTATAAACCGTAACCTTATACACAACGCCGTCAAGTTTTCGCCACAGGAAGGCACCATCATATTAAACGCCAGGCAATCTGATAACGAACTTATCATAAGCGTTGAAGATAACGGCAAGGGCATGTCGCCCGAAAAGTTAAAAGAGCTGTTTACCTATAACAACAATAAAACTGATGATAATAAACAAGGTGCAGGTATAGCTCTAACTATTTGCAAAGAGTTTATCAATAAACTGCATGGCCACATATGGGCCGAAAGCAAAGAAAACGGTGGAACTGTGTTTTATTACGCGCTGCCAGTTGGGGAGTGATAAGTCATCCTGAACTTTCTGCAGTGGATAAAAATAAATTCGAAATCGAACATTCGAAATCCGAAATTGAAAATCATCTCCGATTATCTAATCATTAAAAAATTATTACCTTTGCCCAAATCCACCCAAACGATGCAAAATCTAATACTGCTCGACGGTCAAAAATTTCAGATTACAATTCAACGTTTATGTCGTCAGTTAGTTGAGAATCATAACGATTTTTCAGGCTCTGTGCTTATTGGTATTCAGCCACGCGGTATATATTTAGCTAAACGTGTAGCCGAAGAACTCCGCAAAATATTACCCGAAAGCACCATACTCCAGGGCGATCTTGATATTACCTTTTACCGTGATGATTTCCGCCGCCGCGGAGAACAACTGGTGCCAAATCAAACTAAAATAGATTTTATTATTGAAGGCAAAAAAGTGATCATGATGGATGATGTGCTTTGGACCGGCCGCACCATTCGTGCCGCTATGGATGCAATGCTCGCTTTTGGAAGACCTGAAAAAATTGAACTGCTAACGCTGGTCGACCGCCGTTATTCAAGGCATATACCAGTATCGGCAGATTATGTAGGCATTGAGGTTGATTCCATTGCTTCACAAAAAGTTGTTGTGAGCTGGAAAGAAACCGATGGAGAAGACAAGGTATTGTTACTATCGGAAACAAAATAAAAAAATAGGTCGTCCTGAACTTGTTTCAGGAACCCATAAGATGAGTAACAATTATGTTGATCACTCAGCATGTGAGGTGCCGATCCGCTGGCTAGCGGACGGCATGACAGAGAGAATAGAAGAAAGAATAAATAAATTCGAAATCGAACATCCGAAATTCGAAATACAAACAATATGGCAGGATTAAGCACAAGGCATTTATTAGGCATCAAAGATCTGAACCCGGCAGATATTCAACTCATATTTGAAACTGCTGATACTTTTAAATCCGTATTGAACCGTCCGATAAAAAAAGTTCCTTCATTGCGTGATGTAACTATTGCCAATATCTTTTTCGAAAACTCTACCCGCACACGCCTGTCATTTGAACTGGCTGAAAAACGCCTGTCAGCGGATGTGGTTAATTTTGCGGCATCCTCATCGTCAGTAAGCAAAGGCGAAACATTGATAGATACCGTAAACAACATTCTGGCCATGAAGGTGGATATGGTGGTAATGCGCCATCCCTATGCAGGAGCAGGTATTTTCTTATCAAAACACGTAAAGGCACAGATAGTAAACGCCGGCGATGGGGCACATGAGCACCCTACACAGGCATTACTTGATGCATTTTCCATCCGCGAAAAGTATGGCGATGTAGCAGGTAAAAAAGTAGTAATTGTTGGTGATATATTACACTCGCGTGTTGCCCTCTCAAACATATTATGCCTTAAACACCTGGGTGCCGAAGTGATGGTTTGCGGACCAACAACATTGATCCCCAAATACATTGGTTCATTAGGCGTGAAGGTGGAACATAATTTAATAAAAGCATTGAACTGGTGCGATGTTGCCAATATGCTACGCATACAACTGGAACGCCAGGATATTAAATATTTCCCATCCCTGCGTGAGTATACTATGCTTTATGGATTGAACAAGCAAATATTGGACTCTCTTGATAAAGAGATTACCGTTATGCACCCGGGCCCTATAAACCGCGGCGTTGAAATTACAAGCGATGTAGCGGATAGCAAGCAATCTATCATCCTTGATCAGGTTGAAAATGGGGTAGCTATACGTATGGCGGTGCTATATTTGTTAGCTGGGCAAACACCTGCCTAATAGCTTATTATGAAAGCAGACCTGCTTAAATCATATCTAAAATACAGGTATAAAGTATTAATCTTCCAATTTGCAATCCTATTATTGCTGTGGTATTTGAACAGGGGCCACAATTCATACATTTTTGATACTACATTTTTCCTGATATTAATAAGCCGTGAGTATTATCATTTTGATGATGAACAAAAAAAAATAAAAAGACTTAAGGCAAAGGGTTTAACCGAGCAAGACCTGAGAAACATTGAATTTGTTAAAAAATGGAAACAATACCGCGAGAGCGGCCTTTGGCGATATTGTATTCGCGATGGCGGTATTATTGCAGGCGCAGGATTATCGTTAGTTATATCACTGATCTATTTCACTATAGTACCAAACGGCTTTAAAAACATAATGGCCGATCCCGGCAATATGTTTAGTTTAATAGGCTACGCTTATATCACAGGAGCTGTGACCGGCGTTATTATGTATAGAATATTATGGTGGTATAACGAAAAAAGGTTTATGCGTTTAACAGATCCGTTCAATATACTTTTCGAATCCAAACAAGCATCATTTAATGATCAGGTATGAGATTAATACTTAAGGCTATTATTGCAATCGTTATTTTTTCATTTTGCTTATCACTCCAAACATCGGCCCAAAGTATTGAGCAGCAAAAAACTGATTCCGTATTTCAGCTGGTAAAAAAGCAATTCAACAATAAACAGGCCGATTCTCTTTACGCTTTAGGTGGCGTTGACCTTAAAAAAGCGCTCATTATTGAAGCTTTCAGAAACATCTGCAATAACCAACTCTTTACCTTAGGCCAAATCAAAGAGTGGTCGCTTGTGAGTTTTGTAAACAACAAATTTGCCACTTACAAACTACAATTTAATACTGGCACTGTATTACAATTATTAATGAGTCTGGACGATCAGGATAAATTAAAAGTTTTCCTGTTTCAGCCTTATAAAAAACCAGAGGGTAATAAACCGACACTTGCAGCTTCATCAAATCCGTTAAGATCAATAATTGATAAAAAGGTAGATACTGTTGCCCGTGGCTATATTCAAAAAGCCAATACAGTTGGCCTTAGTATTGGTGTTTTAAAGGATGGAAAGATAACTACTTACAATTATGGCGAAACCGCAAGTGACAACAGCAAATTACCAACTGCTAACACCATTTTTGAGATCGGCTCTATAACCAAAACCTTTACATCAACCCTGCTGGCTTATTATGTGAATGAAGGCAAGGTTAAACTAAATGATCCTATCACCAAATACCTGCCCGATTCTGTCGCAGCAAATCCGGCATTGAAAGATGTCACCCTGCTATCGTTAAGTAATCATACATCGGGCCTGGCACGCCTGCCAGATAATATCAACACTCCGAATATCGATACCCTGAACCCTTACAAATATTATACTAAAACATTATTGTTTGCTTATTTAAAAACCTGTAAGCTCAACAGCAAACCCGGCGAGCAATACACCTATTCCAACCTCGCTGTAGGTTTACTGGGTACAATTTTGGAACGGGTTAGCGGGCAATCTTTTGAAGAAATGGTTACAGGGATAATAACCAAACCATTGCAAATGAACAGCACCGTACAGCATATAACACCATTATTAAAGCCGAATTTTGCAACCGTATATAACGAAGACGGTAAACAAACACCCGCCTGGGACTTTAGCGCGCTTGCCCCATGTGGTGCGTTAAGATCAACCGTTAATAACTTGCTGATATACGCGCGGGCAAACATGAATAAAGGCAATACAAAGCTCTCAAAGGCATTTGAATTAACCCATGCAATAACTTTTAACAAGGATGTTAAATTAGGACTTGCCTGGCATGTAATTACAGTAAATGGAAAAGAGTATTATTTCCATAATGGCGGCACCTATGGCAGCAGTAGCTTTTTAGCTTTTAATGCCGAAGAAAATATAGCTATTGTGGTATTATCTAACTGTGGTGAAAATACCGATGAAGTTGGCACAGATATTCTGAAGAAGCTGCAATAATCAATTCCCTCCCCTGGAGGGGTGCGGCTGACTTGAGTAATGGCAGGTAGGGGTTTCTGCATACGATGAATAATCCGATTAAACCCCTCCCTGCCCCTCCTCGTGGGAGGGAATCGCTCGACCCCGGCTTTTTTAATAATATCCCGTAAACAAAAAAGACCGAGCTGAATAAATCAACCCGGTCTTTTATTATCAATTATTAATCCCGCTTATTTTTTGGCAGAAGCAGAGTCTTTCTTAAGGCTGGTATCTTCTTTGCCTGCATTAGCTGTCGCTTTTCCAATTTTAACCGGCGAACCATCTCTTATCTCTTCTGTAGCAGATTTAACCAGATTATCGCCCGGTTGAATGTTACCGTAAATTTCGATCATATCTCCTGACTCAAGGCCTTTCTGCACATTAACCCATACCGCATGGTTATTTTCCACCTTTATCACAAACACCTTTTCGGTTGATGTTACCACTGCTGATTTAGGCACAATAAAAGCACTGTCGCGTGCAGGCAATGGCACATTTACATCAGCGTACATATTAGGCAACAGTTTATTATTGGTGTTATAAACATCCATTTCTAAACGCTCTGATCTTAGTGTATTATCAAGCGCACCTGCTAAACGTTCAACTTTGGCGGTATATTTTTCGCCCGGCAATTCTCTGATCGTAAAACTAACCTGGTCTTTATTGCTTAAACCACCTGTAAAGTTTTCAGGTACCGATATTACCAAACGTAATTTTTTATGATCTTCCAACACAAACAATGGTTGGTTACCTCCCCCACTTGCAGGGCCTACATAAGTTCCTAAGTTGATATTACGTAAGGTTATTACCCCATCAAATGGCGCTCTTATTTCCAGATAATTCAAATTAGCGGCAACTTCCTTATATGCTGATTTTGCAGCCTCTACATTTGCCGAATCTGATTGCATTTTGGCGGCAGCTTGCTCCAGATCGTTTTGCGAAACGGTACCCGGGGTTTTGCTGGTACTGTACAACCTGTCGTAAGTTGCTTTGCTCGCAAAATACACAGCCTTGTTCTGCTGAATTTTCGACTTAGCCTCAGCAAGCTGAGAATTGATCTCAGGAGCTTCCAAAGTTGCTAATAGCTGCCCTTGATGCACTTGTGAGCCAATATCAACATTCAGACTTTTTACATAGCTGTTAATTTTAGCATATAAATTTACCTGTTGGTATGGTTCCAACTCACCCGGAACGGTAATGTTCGAGGTTAATTTCCCTTTGGTAACAGGCATTAATGTAACCGTAGGCGTGTCAAGCGCATTTTCCTGGTCTACAGTTTGCTGCTTTTCGTCTTTATCTTTTTTACTCGGGCCACAAGCAGTTAATAAGCATGTGCCTGCCAATAAAACCATTAAGGCAATAATCAGTCTATTTTTTTGGATGTTCTTGATGTTCATGATGATGGTGCAGTGGGATATAAAATTTACTTTCCTTATCTTCAGGGTCTAATGAAACAGAATCAGTTGTGGCATTGCCTTGTACCCAGGCAAAAACCAATGGCAATATAAATAATGCGGCAAACGTTGATGCCAGCAACCCGCCAATTACAGCGCGGCCCAGTGGTGAGGTTTGATCACCGCCTTCGCCTAAGCCTGATGCCATAGGTATCATACCCACGATCATCGCCAAACTGGTCATTAATATCGGGCGTACACGTAGGGCAACTGCTTCACGCGCTGATTTAAGCGCATCGCCATTATGCTTTCTTAGTTCCTCGGCATTGGTAATTAGTAGTACAGCGTTTGATATGGATACACCCACCGACATGATCATACCCATGTATGACTGCAGGTTAAGCGTAGCGCCTGTTATTTTTACCAGGAACAAGGAACCGAATAATACCGCCGGAACTGTTGACAGTACCACTAAAGATACCTTAAATGATTGGAAGTTAGCGGCAAGCATAAGGTAGATAACCAGGATAGCTACTAACAAACCTGTTTGCAAGCTGTCCAATGTATCAGTTAATGTTTGGCTCATTCCGCGTAGTTCAACAGTTAAACCATGTGGTAGTTTGCCTAATGATTTAATGGCTTTTTGCACGGCATCAGTAGCAGTACCTAAATCCTTTTTATTAATGTTGGCCGTAACTGATAGCGTTGGCACGGCGCCAATATCATCATTTTCGCCGTAGGTGGTATCAATTTTAATATCGGCTACGTCACTTAAAACCGGCCTTGGCTGATTGGCTAAAACTGGTATCTCGCGTATATCATTCAGGCTGGCCATTTTGTATTCGGGCACTTCAACCTGTACCTGGTAGCTTAGTCCGGCCTTTTCATCAATCCATACGTTTTTCTCGGTAAGGCGTGATGATGAGGTTGATGCAGTAAGTGTGCGTGATATATCACTGATACTCACACCCAACTCAGCAGCCCTTGTTCTATCGATATTAATATTTATAGCAGGATATTTATAGGATTGCGCTATCTGCACATCGCGCAGATAATTAATGCTATCCAGTATCTTAACCATTTTTGTGGCATAACCAACGTTCATCACTTTGTTTTTGCCGGTAAATGCTACCTCGATAGGTGTTGGCGATCCCTGGCTCAAAATTTTATCGGTAAGCTCTATCGGTTCAAATGACATCTTCACATCAGGCAATGCCTTTTTCATAGTGTCTCTGAAACGTTCTTTCAACTCATCCAGATTTACTTTGTAACCTTCGGCAAGTTGTACCTGCATAACAGCCTCCTGCGGGCCGGCCATAAACAAATAGATCGGGTTTGTTGAGAATGATGACGGGTGCGTACCAACCACGCATGAAGTTATGGCGATATTCTTCTTTCCAACTAATCCTTCCAACAAGTGTAATGCTTCAATGGTTGTTGTTTCGGTACGTTCAAGCCTGGTACCATCGGCCCCACGCAAGCGAACCTGGAAGGTGCCCGAATTAACCTTTGGCAATACATCGCGCCCTATTATGCTGAATAATAAGAAGGCTAAACCGAATGCTACTATTACATAAACAGATACAATAAGCTTACGATTAGGCATCATTCCATCTATCACACGTAAAAACCATACCCTGAATTTATCAAATTTGGTTTGATCTTTACCTTTACCTTCCGTTGCTTTTTTGGCTGCCTTTTCCTTTTGCGCCCATTGGTCGCCTTCATCATCCATAGCATAACCATCAGCATGACTTTTATCCTCATGCTCATTCTTCATAATCCAATTGGCCATAATCGGCACAAAAGTTTGAGCAAGCAGGTAAGATATGATCATGGCAAAACCAATAGCCAGTGATAATGGCAGGAACAACGCACCCGGGATACCCGTCATGGTAAATGCTGGCGCAAACACTGCCAGTATACAAAACAGGATCAGCAATTTAGGGAAAGCGATCTCCTTACAGGCATCCCAAATGGCTAATGCCTTTGGCTTACCCATATCAAAGTGCTGGTGAATATTTTCGATCGTCACCGTCGACTCATCCACCAAAATACCTATGGCCAGCGAAAGCCCGCTCAGCGTCATGATATTTATAGTTTGATGGAAAAGGTACAGGAAGAATACGCTGGATATAACGCAGGTTGGGATAGTTAATATAACGATCAATGCACCACGCTTATCGCCCAAAAACAATAATACCATTAAACCGGTAAGTACGGCACCAATAGCACCCTCCTCGGCCAAACTTTTAACGGCGTTAATTACATATATGGATTGGTCAAACACGAATGACAGTTTAACATCAGGCGGCACCAAACCCTGGAAACGCGGTATAGCTTTCTTCAGGTTTTGCACCACCTCCCATGTTGAAGCTGATGACGATTTAGTGATAGGCAGATAAACTGAGCGTTTGCCATTTATAAGGGCATATCCCTGGGTAACGTCTGCACCATCTTCAACCGTAGCTACGTCACGTAAAAAAACAGTTTGCACGCCATTACGGTATAACGGAATATTACCAAAATCACTAATATTCTTAATAGTGGTATTGGTTGGTGTTAAGTAGTTATAGTCGCCTATACGTACGTTACCTGCGGGTGTGTTCTGGTTATTATCGCGTAGGGCCACAACCAATTGGTCGGGAGTTAAATTATGCTGGCGAAGTAATTCAGGATCGGCTTTAATAACTACTGTACGTTGGTTACCACCGAAAGGCGCTGGTGCAACCAGGCCCGGAACGGATGTAAAGGCCGAACGTATATATACCAATGCAAAATCAAGCAACTCATTATTACTCCTGGTGGCACTGCTTAATACAAGTTGGCCCACCGGAAGTGTTGAAGCATCAAAACGAAGTATGAATGGTGGCTGCGACCCTTGCGGGAAACCTGCCTGGGCCCTGTTGGTATACGCCGTGACCTCCGCCGCGGCCTGTGCCATATTAGTCCCTTCGTAAAAAGTGACCTTTATTAATGTTAACCCTTGTATGTTTTTTGTCTCAATGCTTTTTACACCTGATACAAACAGTAACAAGTTCACATATGATTTAGCAAAATATGCCTCCATTTGGTTTGGTGTAAAACCACCGTAAGGGTGCGATACATATATAACCGGTAAATTCAGATCCGGAAATATGTCAATCTTAATACTGCGCACAGCATTAATACCAAAGAAAAACAAACCTGCTACTATAACCAGTATGGTGATTGGCCTTTGAAGGGCCCCCTTTATCATTCCCATTAGTTCGTGTTCTGTATATTAAAAATTATTTATAAAAATCCCGAAATCCCCCGTAGCGGCTGATTTGTACAGTAAAGCCTGCCAAACACTATTTGAAGCAATATCCTGATCAACTTCGGCACGGTTTAGTGTGTAAAGCGCCTGCGTAAAATCAACAATATTGGCTAACCCATTTTTATATAAGGCAAATTTTTGGATATATGCATCATTTGCCGCCTTTACTTCAACCGGTGCTTCGTTATAGTTTTTCAGCGCATTGCTTATTTTACTTTCGGCAAGTACCTGTTGATCTCTCAACTGCTGGCCTACCAGATCATAATCATCCTGGTATTGTTGCGAAGTGAATTTTTGTGATTTTACCTGGTAATGTACCCTGAATGGCATAGTAATATTCCATACAACACCTATACCCAATAAATAGTTATAACGCGTAGGATCAGCTCCGGCACCATAGCTTGAAGTAAAATCATTTTGATTGGTACCATAATCACTTCTGAAACCTGAGCCTCTGCCCTGGTAAAGCCCAAATAAGCTGAACGTTGGATAACTGAACGTACTTAAATATTTAGCCTGTTCATCACTTACGCCTATGCGGTTGCGGTAATATTTTAACAATGGGTGGTCGTCGGGCTTTACTTCGGGTTGTACCAAAATGTTATTAGGGGTTTTAGTAACAAAGGCGCTGTCGAGCAAAAAGTTCTGCGGTGGTATGCCTAAATAAATAGCAAGCTGGTTGCCCTGATCCTGCACCGTTTGTTGTGCATTGGTTAAGGCTATTCGGGCGTTTGCTACCTCGGCATTTGCCAATGAGGAATCTACTCCCGGATTCAAACCATTCTTTACACGGGCGATCACCACTTTTTGCAAATCTATACTACGGTTAAGGTTATCCTGTTGAGCTTTACTTAGCTGCTGCGCCACCAATAAATTAAGATATGCGCTGGCAACCCTTATCTCGTGTTCAAATTGCTCCTGCGCCAAGTCGGTTTCGTCCAGGTCGACAACAGTCTTTTGCACTTTTACTTTTTCCTTCGATCTGCCAAAGGCGAAAAAGTCCCAGTTAACATTGGTAACATAAAGCGATCCAAAGGCCGCATTCCAGTTCTGATTGGCAAGTACCGGGCCTGATGACGCGGCTGCTAAACCATGATAGCCCGATAAAGGGCCATCTTGCCCGTTAACGGTTCCGTAAACCTGTTGTGCCGATAGGTTTACATCGGGTAAATATTCTGTTTTTGTTTCTTGCAGGTATGCCTTTGATGAGTTGAGCTGATTGGCTTTTGCTTTTATGGTGCCATAATTAGCGAGAGCTATCTTTTCCGCATCTTTCATGCCCAAAGTTTGTTGGGCTTGTGCACTTATGAAATAAAAAATACCCGAGAAAACTAAGAATAAACGTTTAGATATTGTAACTAACATATTCGGTATTTGTAGCCGCAAAAATAGAGCTATTTGATATATGAAAAAAATGAATTAATTTTGTGATAATCATTAATAAAAGTAATAATGAATATTGCGCTTCATCATTTCAGGCTAATTGACACTATCTCAAAAGACGGTACACTTACCAAAGCTGCCTCTACATTGCACTTAACTCAGTCAGCCTTAAGCCATCAGTTAAAAGAATTAGAAAAGGAATTAGGGATAGAAGTATTTAATCGTAAAGGTAAAAAATTGTTTTTGTCAGAACAAGGATATAGATTTTTACGCAGCGCTGAGAAAATACTGGCCGAAATCAAGTCGCTTGAAGAAGATATAAACAATTATAAGCAAGGCAAAACAAGTAAGTTAACCATTAGTATGCAGTGCTATACTGCCTATCATTGGCTGCCGGGCATCATCAAATACTACAAATCGCGCTGGCCCGATATTAATATACAGATACTATCTGATGCTACACGCCGCCCATTGGAATACCTGATGAATGGGGACCTTGATATTGGTATTATCCGCACGCAAATGGTTAATACTAAGATACGTTACGAACCTATTTTTGAGGACAGGCTGGTAGCAGTTATAAGTAAAGACCATAAATTAGCTCAAAAAGAAGTGATCGAAATTGCTGATTTTCATGGCGAAGAACTCATTTTACCTTTATATGATCCATCATACCAGGACACGCCAATGATCGAATCATTGATACAAGCGCAGCAGGTAAAACCCAAAACATTGCACCGCATTCACTATACCGATGCTACTATTGAAATGGTGAACGCAGGGCTGGGAATAAGCGTTATGGCCGACTGGATAGTAGAGCCTTACCTTAAAGCTCGCAACATTGTTACAAAACCAATGCACCATACTGTTGCCAGGCGCGCCTGGTTTGCCGCTACTTGTAAACAAACACCGGCTATACTGAACTTTTTAGAGTGCCTTAAAATGTATTTTGCCGGTGCTGATATGAATGTTGAGGAAAGCGAAAAGAAATCGATCATAAAAGCACATGCTACGCAAATACAAAAAGGCATGCCCGAAAGCATTGAATCGAGATTAATAAGTAATGAAATATTAGCTACTACCGCTCATAATTTCAAAAACTATCAATACTAAGCATCAAAAGCATAGCGATGGGTTTGAAACCCATCGCTATGGAAAAAGCCGCCATAAAATTCTAAACACGATTGCCCTGGCATCAAAGTGACTTGTGATTAAATATTAGTTCATGAAGCGAAATGGTTTGTATTGTTTATTTTATCGATAGTCTATACAACCTCCATTTTCGCGCAGCAAGCTGCTAAACCCTTTCCGCAGCATACGTCTTATTTTAAAGGGACAATTAAGCCCAATCATATTTCGCAACAGGTAATGGATAATGCCACAGGCAGTTTTTATACCCAGTGGAAACAACATTACATTAAGAACATTAATGGCAAGCCCCAAAGCTACGTTTGGTTTGAGGAACCAGGCAAAAAACAATGCGTATCTGAAGGACAAGGGTATGGCATGGTGATCACTGTGTTAATGGCCGGGTATGATCCATCGGCAAAAGTCACTTTTGATAATCTTTTCCATTATTACAAAGCCCATCCCAGCAACCGCGGCAAACATTTAATGGCATGGGCGCAATATGATGGTGGTAAAAATGTAGACTCAGGCTCTGCAACTGACGGTGATCTTGATATAGCCTATTCCTTATTAATCGCCGATACACAGTGGGGCAGTAATGGTGCTATCAATTATCTAAAGGAAGGCCGCGCCATGATAGCCGACATTATGCAATACGAGATCAACCAAAAAACGTGGTCGGTTATGCTGAGTAATGGTATTGAATGGGACAGTAAGGATTATAACGATACCCGCACCTCTGATTTTATGCCTGCGAATTTCAAAGCATTCCGGCAAGCTAGTAACGATAGTCGCTGGGATAAGGTGATAGACAATAGCTACAAGCTTTTTGCACAGATGCAGGATAAATATAGCCCCGATGCGGGATTAGTACCTGATTTTATTGTTCATATTAACAAAACTCCTAAGCCAGCCCCACCACATTATCTTGAATCGGTTTATGACGGTGATTATAACTATAATGCCTGTCGCGTGCCCTGGCGTGTTGGGGTTGATTACTTATTAACTGGCGATGAGCGTTCCAAAACCTTTGTACAAAAAACAAACAAATGGATACGGGAAACTACCAGTAACAATACCTATAATCTATCTGCAGGATACACATTGGCTGGCAATGATATTAAAGACAGATATTTTGAAGCGCTAAGTTTTATAACACCCTTTGCAGTATCAGCAATGGTTGACCAAAAGAACCAGCAATGGCTAAACAGTGTATGGGACTACACCATAAATTTTAAAATGAAGGATTTTGATTATTATGATAACACCATTAAGCTATTGAACATGATCATAATCTCAGGCAATTACTGGCAGCCGGAATAATAGTTGTCATAACAATGACACTTGATCGAAAAATTGTGCCTTACGCTATATCAATCTCTTTTGCCAGGTAAACATCCTGTACAGCATGTATAATCTTTACACCTTCATCAAAGGGGCGCTGGAAGGCTTTACGGCCCATGATCAAACCTGAACCTCCTGCTCTTTTATTGATAACAGCATTTTTTACAGTTTCGGCAAAATCACTTGCTCCTGCCGACTCTCCGCCGGAATTGATTAAGCCCGCGCGCCCCATATAGCAGTTAGCCAACTGGTAACGGCAAAGATCTATCGGGTGGTCGGTACTTAGTTTGCTGTACATCAGCGGGTCTGTTTTTCCGAAATTTATAGCGGTGAAACCACCGTTTACATCTGGCAGTTTTTGTTTAATAATATCGGCTTGTATAGTTGCACCAATATGGTTAGCCTGGCCTGTAATATCAGCCGAGGTTTCGTAGTTTATACCATCTTTTTTAAAGGCATTATTGCGTGTATAGCACCATAAAACAGTTGCCATGCCTAGTTCATGCGCACGTTCAAAGGCTTTTGCTACTTCCACAATTTGTCTGTCCGATTCTTCTGAACCAAAGTATATCGTGGCTCCTACCGCAGCTGCACCCAAATTCCAGGCATCCTCAACAGATCCAAACATGATCTGGTTGTATTTGGTTGGATAAGTTAACAACTCATTATGGTTCATTTTTACTATAAAAGGTATTTTATGCGCATACTTACGGGCAACCATAGCCAGGTTACCAAAAGTGGTAGCCACCGCGTTACACCCACCTTCAATAGCCAGTTTCAGGATATTCTCAGGATCAAAATACATTGGATTCTTTGCGAATGAAGCACCGGCAGTATGCTCAATACCCTGGTCTACAGGCAAAATGGACATATAACCAGTACCTTCCAGTCGGCCATGATTATGAATAGCCGCTAAATTCCGGATCACCTGCGGATTGCGGTTACTATCCAAAAATATTTTGTCAATAAAATCAGGTGAGGGAACATGCAATGTATCCTTTGGAAAAGTTTCGCATTTGTGGTTTAGTAAGCTGTCGGCATCCTTACCAAGCAGCTCAAGTATTTCATTAAAGGCCATAAGCAAAATTAAGTTGAATTAATAACACAAAATACACCTTATTGTTGTTTTATTGTGTTTAATTAATGTAACGTTATTATTTCTTTTTTTTACTGAAGGAATGCCTAAAAAAGTTATTGCTACTTTAGCGTCTTCAACAGCTTAATATTAATATGTCGGTAATTATATTTACGCTTATTATACTTATCGGCTCCTATTTTGCCGGCTTACTGGGTTCATTAACCGGGCTTGGTGGCGGTTTCGTAATTATCCCATTACTTACACTGGGGCTGCATGTTGATATACATTATGCTATTGGCGCATCGCTGGTATCAGTAATAGCCACTTCATCAGGCTCAGCGGCAGCCTACGTAAAAGAAGGGATCACCAATATGAGGCTGGGCATGTTTTTAGAGATTGCTACTACAGCAGGTGCCATGACCGGGGCCATAGTTGCTGTGTATATCCCCACACATTACATTGCTATTTTATTGGGTGTTATTTTAATTTTTTCGGCTATTATGTCCCTCAAAAAAAAGGCCGAGCAAATTGTTAAGGAACCCAACAAATGGGCTTTAAAGCTAAAACTTAACAGCAGCTACCCTACTGCACAAGGCACAGTTAATTACAGCGTGAGCAAAGTTGGCGGTGGTTTTGTCATGATGATATTTGCAGGCATTTTATCGGGATTGCTGGGTATAGGTTCGGGAGCTCTTAAAGTTTTGGCAATGGATACCATTATGCGTATCCCTTTTAAGGTATCAACCACTACCAGTAATTTCATGATAGGCGTTACCGCAGCAGCAAGTGCTGTAGTTTATCTGCAACGGGGATATATTGACCCGGGAATATCAATGCCGGTGGTGATTGGCGTATTAATAGGTGCATTAAGCGGATCGAAAATATTAGTGCATACACAATCATCGCGATGGTTACGCTGGGTGTTTGCAATTGTAGTAACGTTTTTGGCTTCGCAGATGATCTACAACGGAATTATAGGGAGAATATAGTATGGCGCAGAAAATCAACTTTAAGGATACGGATATGCAGGTAGTTATTGGCTGGGTATTGCGTATCGGTGTTATAGTTTCTATAAGTATAGTTTTTTTTGGCGGCATTATTTTTTTATACCGACATGGCCATGAAATAGCCGACCATAAAAAATTTGTAGGCATACCTGATTTTATACAAACCCCAAGTGGCATTATCGACAATATAATTGCACTTAGGGGGCAGGCTATTATACAATTTGGGATCATTCTTTTAATTGCGACCCCCATACTCCGGGTAATATTTTCGGCAATAGGTTTTGTACTTGAAAAAGACCGCCTGTATGTTTTTATTAGCCTGCTCGTATTACTTATTATTTTTATAAGTACTATAAGTGGCCATGTTGGTTAATTTTTAAAACAATTTATTGCTTTTTACGCTAATACAGTATCGCTATTATTGGTGTAATGCAACGGCACGCAGTAGAATCATCGGTTTTAGAGAGTGTTGGGTATGACCCAGGCGCTAAAATACTTGAACTTGAATTCAGGACAGGAGGCGTATGGGATTATTTTAATTTTCCGAAACCAACCTACCAAAGGTTTATAAACGCCGAATCACTAGGTAATTTCTTTGTGCGAAGGATAAAAGGGAGATACCCCGAACTGCGTTTAAGCTAACCTTAATTTTCATTGGCACTGCCACCCAATCTTTTCTGATCATCGGCATCGCCCCCTACTCTTTTGGCAGTGGTTTTAACCGTTTTTTTGCCAAAGTGATATATAAACGTTAAAGTTACAAACCTCGTTCCTGATTTTTCCCTGCCTGTAAGATCAAGCCCATCATAGTTGGAGGTGTATTTATATATATCTGAGTTAAAAATATCACTTATTGCCAATCTTATACTTCCTTCATCATGCAATATCGACTGGCTTAAACCCGCCCTTACTGAATATTGTTGCTGATATTGTTTAATGCCATAATACGTGGGCGACTCATATGTGCCATATAACTCAGCTTTTAAACTTTGTGTTATAGAAAAACTCTGATCGATATAAACATTTATATCATAGCTTGATTTGCGCGCGCTGTCTAAATTGTAAACATAATGCTCATAAGCTGCTTTAAGATCTATATTAATATTCCACCATTTGGTTACATCAACCGGCGCATTAAATTCAGCCTCATATTCATAGCGTGTACCTATGTTGGCAAAGGTGGTGGTATATACTTTGGTTGAATCATTTTGTAAAAAAATAGGTGCAAAAAAATCTTTGGTTATAGTAAGATCAAACGCAAACTTATATTTGTTTTTATACAGATCAGCAATGGCATAAGTGTTAAAGTATTCGGGTTTTAGAAAAGGGTTACCGGTACTGTAAGAATACTGGCCGATGAAACCAACAAAAGGGTTTAAATCCTGATAGTTGGGCCGGTTTATGCGGCGGTTGTACCCTATTGTAAGCTGATTTGCAGTATCAACAGACTGGATCAATTGTACATTCGGGAAAAGATCAAAATAACTACTGATAACTGTTTTATCGGGGTGATATGACACACCATTGGAGTTTGTTTGTTCGGCACGCAACCCTATTGTAAGATCGCTTTTATTAAATTTATTATCATAGCTGCCGTATGCTGCATTTACACGCTCTTTGTATACAAAATGGTCTGTTAATGAGGGTATAGGTAAAAAATTAGAAGCGGTATCTGAACTCTGCTCAAAATCAATTGTATTATCACTATTCACCTGGCTATTCTTTAACCCGGCGCTTAAACTGCTGTTTTTTGTTAACTGCTGACTAAAATCAATCAATTCAGAACGAACGTTAATGTTTGATGGTGAATTATCAGTATAAAATAATGGATCACGATAAGAAGTGCCATCGGTGAGATAAAAATCATTATTCAATAGCTCAAATGAAGTTCGGTCATAGGTTGAATAATCAATATCAGCCACCAGTGAAGTTGCATCATCTTTTCCAAAACTTCCTTTATAGTTCAGGTTGTAGTTAACATTTTTAATGTCCCTGTTAATGTGTGATTGCGTAGTTAGGTTTGAATCTAAAGATCCATTATTTCTGATATAGGTGATGCTATTTTTATCTATACCGGCAATGCTCCGATAGCCATATACTAAAACACCGACAGTTTGTTTAGGATTTATAGTATAATCAACGCCACTATTAAAATTATTAACCTTTATATAAGTAGTGCTGTTATAGTCAACATCAAGGTTGGTAACCTGGTTGCCGTTGTATACATTCCGGTCAATATCAAGTGCACGTGGGGTCTTATTATCTGCAAAATTATAGTTTACGAAGAAATTAAGATTTTCTGTACGATAGTTCAGGTTAATGCCCGTGTTAAATTTATAACCTTGCCCATAAGCGGCACTTTCAGTAACGTTGGCTCTGAAACCAACTTCCTTACTTTTTTTCAGTATTATATTGATGACCCCCCCGCCACCTGTTGCATCATATTTAGCTGATGGGTTTGCGATCAGCTCTATCTGGCTGATCATGCTGCTTTGATAACTTTTTAAAAGGTCAGCCAGTTGTTCATCAGTAAAATTGCCTATTGGTTTGCCGTTTATGGCTATTAGCGCCTTTTGCCCGCCCTTAAATAAAATTGCATTATCTACAACACGTACTCCTGGTGCGGTGCTTAATATATCATAAACTGAATTGCCTGAGGCTATTATGCTCTTGTCGACATTCAGTACGGTTTTATCAGCAAAAACTTCAATGTAATTTTTTTTAGCGGTTACCGTTACTTCATTAAGTTGTTGATTTGCGGGAGTAAGCGTTATTGTGCCAATATCAACAGTCTTACCATCAATTAAATGATATTGACCCGAAAAGTATTTTTTGTATCCTACTTTTCGTATTAAAATAAAGTAGTTACCATGTTTAACGCCAGCAAATTTAAATTGCCCGGCGTTATCGCAAACAGTTGATATAATGACTGATGAGTCGGCAGATTTAAAGATGGTAACAGTGGCACCTTCGGCAGGCAAGTTATTTTCTACCAGGATTTTCCCTACAACGGATGAAGTACCTATTTGCGCATATACAAAACCGTATACACCCACCAGGAACGCTGATAGTAAGCACCCGAATAAAAACTTCATTAATAGATATGTAAAAATTTACTATATGTTTGCTCTAAATTATTCCTAATTTAAACGCAACAACTACGACAAAGGTTGTAATTTATAATTAATATAGTTAAAACGCAAGATCTGTATAAAAACAATTCCTAAGCATATATAACAAAGAAAATTTTGCATTATAGTTAACAAATGGATATAAGAAAAGTTAGTTTTTTAATAGTATTAATACTTTTTGCAGCTAAAGTAAACGCACAAGTTGAGCCAGCCAATTATAAATTTGCGCTAAATAAATTTGTAAAATTTTACAATGCCGATGAGCCCGACAGCATATTCAGAATGTTTAGCCCTGAATTGAAAGCTGCCCTGCCTCTGGATAAATTTACAGCTACAACCAACCAATTAAAACAGCAGCTTGGGAATATTAACACTACTGCTTTTATAAGCATTAGCCAGCTAAGTGCCATTTATAAAGTCAATTTTAAAAATGCTACCTGGCTATTGAACCTGGCTTTAAATGGCGGCGACCAGCTTACCGGCATATTTTTAAAACCACAGGATGAACAACCTGTAGCAACGGCAGTTGCGCCTGATGCTTCGGCAATAGAATCGCCGGTTGCATTAAAAACTTTGTCGGGTTCTATATCAGGAACTTTAACTATGCCGAAAGAAGTCAGCGGCAAAATACCCGTTGTATTAATTATTGCAGGCACCGGCCCGCTCGACCGTAACGGCAACAGTAAGAACTCAAACGTTAATATTAATGCAAACACCTATCAGCTTTTAGCTTACGCACTGGCCAAAGCTGGCATAGCCTCTTTACGTTATGACAAACATGGCGTAGGGCAAAGCATAAACGCAAATGGCGAAAAAGACCTACGGTTTGATGATTATAGCGATGATGCCACCAGCTTGATAGGCATGCTGAATGATGATGAACGCTTCTCAAAAATAATTATAGCGGGCCACGGCGAAGGTGTGTTGGTTGGGATGCTGGCATCAGTTGATGAACCAATTAAGGGCTTTATATCAATAGAAGGACCCGGCGAACCTGCCGACAAATTAGTGACCGAGCAATTAAAATTAACGAAACCATCATATATACAGGATGAATTTAAAACCATTCTTGATACGATGCGCAGAGGAAAACTAACAGATAACGTTGACCCCGCATTATATTACCTGGCGAGGCCAAGCATTCAATATTACCTGATGTCGTGGTTCAGGCACGACCCTACGCGGGATATAAGGCCATTAAAAATGCCAATGCTTATTATACAGGGAACTACCGACCTTGACGTTAGCATTGAACAAGCTCAAAAGTTAAAATCAGCAAAATCAAGCGCCACACTGGTGGTAATACGAGGCATGAACTACGTGCTAAAAGATGCCCCGCCTGATAAAGATGCGAACCTGGCTACCTATACCAAGCCCGATCTGCCGCTTAACCAGGAATTAGTAACCACCATTGTTGATTTTATTAAAGAACTTAAATAACAACAAAATACCAGATCAAACAATCCTGATCTGGTATTTTGTTAAAAGGCCCGTAATACCATCAGCCGAGAAAGCTGCATTCTTAATATTGTTTATTTCAGGGTCGATAGTATAATTATAAGAAGTTGTAAAATTTGCCGAACCAAGATCGGCACGGTTAAAAACAGTGCCCGAAAGATCGCATTCATCAAACACACTGCCTGCCATATTAGCCTGACTAAACGTTGTCTCTTTTAATGATGATTTGGTGAACCTTGTGTTCAACATCTTCCGGCCCATAAATGAGGCATAATCCAATATACAAGCATCAAACCGCACCGTGAACAGCATGCTCTGGCACTCGCTGAAATTCACACCCAGTATTTTACAGTTGCTAAATACCGCATTATTTAACGTGGTGCCCGTTAACCTCATGAGCGATAGATTACAGCCCTCAAAAACGCAGTCAATAAACTTATTGTGCGAGAAATCGCTGTTGCTAAAATCACATTTTTTGAACGTGCAACTCTGGAACTCGCGCCCCTTTATTACTTTGTCGGTATATACGGTACCTTCAAAGGTTTTATCGTCATGCAGTTCCATTTAGTTCCAGGCACCTAATAACCGGCGGATAGCTATGATCTCACCCAGGTGATACGAAGTATGATCAGCCAGTTGCATAGCTTCCTGCAAAATTGTTTGTCCGCTGCCGCCGGGAATTTGCTCATATAGGTTGCTATGTTCCAATATCCCGATAAACTCATCCAGCTCATTGTTTATTTGTTCAACCGAGTCGTTCCACGCTGCATCATTTTTGGGCGCGACTTCTTTGGGCCAGTATTCTTCGGGCCATTTTGGTGATTGATGATTCGGGTCCATACAAAAGCGCAGCATATCCCATTGTGCAATCCGTATATGCTCAACCAGTTGCCAAATGCTATACGGTAATTTATCAGGAGTTACTCCACGCAGATCAGCAGGCAAACCTTTTAAGGCTTTTTTAAAATCAGCATGAGCGCTGCCGCCAAGCAGCAATTTGGTAAGTTGATTTACTAAAACTTTATTGTTGTTATCCATATTTGCAGGTTTTCCCAAAAATAACAATTGATAGGGAGTTTGGTTGATGATTTTGTGAGTTTGTTTTAAAACTAAAAAACGTCCGTCCGCTCCCGGGGCGAACACTTGCGGACAAGATGAACTTAATAATCCCTTAATTGGCGCAAGGTATGCAGCTATGGGCAGTGCGGTTGAGTACTTGTGCCTTTTTAACATGATAGTGAGTATCCCGTCGCCGCGAATTTAGCGTAGCGTAACTCGTGGTTACATTTGTTTAAGCTTCCAGTTTAACAGCAATGCACAAGCTACAAGCTTTTGCCATGCCGCACCGCGGGTTACGCTTCGCTAAACCCGCGGCAGCGTTTTAATATCACCCAACCCACGCATCACACAACACGATCCACGCCACCCGACCCCCGCTCCCACAAAATTTTTACACCACCTTTCGCATTTCATCCGCTTATTTCGGCTAAATGTTTTAAGTTTATATTTTCAAACTAATTGAACCATTGTGAACAGGAAATTATTACTGCCCATACTATTCATCACCATTTTTGCTGCCTGTAAAAAGGATTCCGTAGGGCCAATGAACGCCAGGGACGATGCCGCCTTTGCCGCCTATGAAGGTACTTTTTTAGATGCCTTGTGGAAGCTGAATCCGGATTGGGCAACAACTGTAGGTTACCATAAATATGATAGCCTGCTTATGGTACCAAGCGGTAAATACAGGGATAAACAGCTTAATTTTTATAAATCACAACTGGATTCATTGTCGCATTTCGAGCCTGAAAAACTATCGCCGGATAACCGGATGGACTATAACATCATCCAAAATCAGCTGCAATATGCGCAATGGAAAATTGAGCTGTTAAAAGATTACGAATGGGACCCTACACATTATAATGTGATCGGCACCTTTGCCTATATTTTAAATGAACATTATGCACCGCTTGATAAACGCCTGCGTAATTTTTATGAAAAAATGGCCAATATCCCCGACTATTATAAAGAAGCCGAAAAGCAAATAAAAGATCCGGTACCTGAATTGACCAGCCTTGCAATCGATCAGCACCTGAACGGCGTAAGCGTAATAGAAAAGGATTTTGCCGATTCGTTAAAGAAAACAAAGATTCCCGAAGCTGAACAAAAGCAAATGCTGGATAGGGCCGCTGCATCAACCGCTGCCATAAAAGATTTTGCTGCCTGGCTTAAAAACATGAAGAACGATCATCCGCGCAGCTTCAGATTAGGCAAGGAGTTTTATGATGATAAGTTCAAGTACGAACTGCAATCTCAATATACCTCGCAGCAAATTTTCAACTCGGCTATGGAACGTAAAAAATTCGTTCATCATGAAATGGCAAAGCTAAGCAGGCAGATCTGGCCAAAATATTTTGGCACTCGGGCTATGCCAAAGGATAGTATGGAACTGATCAGCAAAGTTATTGACACGATCGAATCACAGCATGTCGATCCGGGAAATTTCCAGTCGTCGATAGAAAAATTGATCCCTAAGCTAACTGCTTTCGTCCAGGCTAAAAATCTCGTAACCCTCGACCCATCCAAACCGTTGATAATCCGTAAAGAACCGGGTTATATGGCAGGCAGCGGTGCCGGAGCATCCATGAGTTCGCCCGGGCCGTATGATAAAACGGGTAACTCCTATTTTAACGTTGGAAGTTTAGCCGGTTATACACCAGAGCAAGCAGAAAGTTATCTCCGCGAATACAATAATTATACCCTGCAAATATTGTGCATTCATGAAGCTATTCCCGGCCATTATGTTCAGCTGATCTATGCTAATCAATCGCCTAGTCTTATTAAATCTGTATTTGGCAATAACGCCATGATTGAGGGTTGGGCAGTTTACAGCGAACAAATGATGCTCGACAATGGCTATGGCGGCGATAACCCCGAAATGAAGCTGATGTGGTACAAATGGCACCTGCGCTCGGTTTGTAATACCATTTTGGATTACAGCGTACACGCCACCGGCATGACTAAAGATCAGGCCATTAAATTTTTAACCCATGAGGCTTTCCAGCAACAAACTGAAGCTGAAAATAAATGGAAACGTGTAACTGTAAGCAGCGTACAACTGGATTGCTATTATACAGGCTATAAAGAAATTATGGATCTGCGCGAAGCCTGGAAAAAAGACCAGGGCGTAAATTATACTTTAAATGGCTTTAATGAAAAATTCCTGAGCTACGGCAGCGCCCCGGTAAAATTAATTAAGGACGCTATGATGCTTAAAAACAATACCAACAGCGGAACAGGAAATTAATAATTCTGTTTAGCTACCAATAAAATAGCGATGAATTTAAAAGCCATCGCTATTTTATTTTCAGGACATTATTATCTTGACCAGTAACCGGGTTTCCAATAATAGCCACCGGAACGTGCGCGCCATCGGCCGGCTACCCAAACGCTATAGTTGCGTGGGGGAAGCGCCCAGTAACCTGCATGGTAAACGTATTTGCCACCTCTGGGAGTCCATTCCTCTGCCACCCAAACATGATGTGACGAAGGTGCCGGTGACTTCACTACAACTCCTGTTCCAGGGCGTTCAGGGCGCTCTCTTACAATTACTTGCGCCTGGCTATTTGCAACTGCAAAAACCGATAGGACAATAAAAAAAACCAAGATCTTCTTTAGCTTTCTCATAGTTTGTTTAGTTGAATAAAATATAATGCTACGACAAAATAGTTTAAAAAGTGTTTAAAATAAATTGCATTCTTTTAATTATTGAGTGTTACCCCTAGTCGAAGTGTGAGCATAAAGGCCGCACATATAACCTACCGTAGCGATGGGTTTGAAACCCATCGCTATTTTTTTATTTGGCATTTTATTAATTAATCCCAGTGGCCGCCTATCCATATTTCACCATCAGGGCGGTGGCGCCAATGGCCTGCTACCCAAACCCTGTGGCCAGCCGGTGGAATTGCCCAGTATCCTGCACGGTAAACGTAGGTGTTTCCTCTTGGTGTCCAACCTTCATCTACCCATACATGGCGTGGCGAAGGTGCTGGTGGCCTTACTACAACTACTGTAGCCGGGTGCACAGGGCGTACTCTTACTACAACTTGTGCCTGGCTATTTACTACTGCAAAAACAGATAAAGCCATTGATAAAAACAAAACTTCCTTTAACTTTTTCATGGTTTATATTAATTTATTACTGATACTTTTATTATGACAAAACAGTTTCAAAAGAGTTTAAAATAAATTTCATTTTTTTAATCGCTGGAGTCAATATGAGGCGTTCGAAAGGTGAGCGTAATCCTTTCCATGCATACCCACGTAGCGAGGGGTTTCAAACCCCTCGCTATGGTAAATATCAAACATCGACGGCGACTTAATCGGGCGTGCTATTTCCAATTACACTATTGACTATTGAATGATACATTCCTATCTTCGTTCCATGTCATCCGAAGAAGCCAAAAAAAGAATAAAGCTAATATCAGCTGAACTAAAGCAGCATAACTATAATTATTATGTGCTGGCTATGCCCACTATTTCTGATTTTGGTTTCGATAAGCTGCTGGAAGAACTGATTGCGCTTGAAAAACAATACCCTGAATTTGTTTTCCCTGATTCCCCTACTCAAAAAGTCGGCGGTTTTATTACCAAGGAATTTAAAACTGTACAGCATAAATGGCCCATGCTTTCGCTCGGCAACACCTATAACGAGCAGGAACTGCTGGATTTTGATCAGCGTATCCACAAAGCAATAGGCGATAATTTTGAGTATGTATGTGAGCTAAAGTTCGATGGCCTTTCCATGAGTCTTACCTATGAACAGGGTAAACTGGAGCGTGCAGTAACCCGGGGCGATGGCGTACAGGGTGATGAGGTAACTACCAATGTACGCACCATCCACAACATCCCTAAACAATTGGATAAAGGCGATTATCCCGATCATTTCGAAATACGAGGCGAGGTTTTCATGCACCTCAAAGCCTTTGAACGGCTTAACGAAGAACGTATTGAAAATGACGAAGTGCCTTATGCTAATCCCCGGAATTTTGCATCGGGCACTATAAAGCTACAGGATTCAAGCGAGGTGGCTAAACGCCCGTTAGATAGCTTCATGTATTTTTTATATACCGATAAACCGCTATTTAAAACCCATTGGGAAAGTTTGCAAGCTGCCAAAAGCTGGGGATTCCCGGTAAATGAACATAGCAAACTCTGCAGTGATATTAATGATGTTTTATCCTTTATAACTAATTGGGATAAAGAGCGCTACAAACTAAGCTATGACATTGATGGTATAGTAATTAAAGTAAATAATTATTCGCAACAGCAGGAACTGGGCTTTACGGCCAAATCGCCTCGTTGGGCAATATCCTATAAATTTAAAGCGGAGCAGGTTGAAACTGAACTGCTGAGTGTAAGCTACCAGGTTGGTCGTACAGGTGCAGTAACGCCTGTAGCCAATTTAAAACCAGTGCTATTGGCAGGCACAACCGTTAAACGTGCAACACTGCACAATGCCAATGAAATTTTGCGGCTCGATCTGCATGAGGGTGATTCAGTTTATGTTGAAAAAGGCGGCGAGATCATACCTAAGATCATTAGCGTAAATCTGGCTAAGCGTAAAGTTAATTCGGAGCAGATATTGTACCGTACCACCTGCCCAGCTTGCGGTACCACACTTGAGCGAAAGGAGGGCGAAGCCGCATTTTATTGCCCGAATGATGAAGGTTGCCCGCCGCAAATAGTCGGCCGGATGCAGCATTTCATTGATCGAAAAGCCATGAATATTGATGGTTTAGGTGATGAAACTATTGAAACGCTTTATCAAAAAGGATTTATCCGCCATATAAGCGATATCTATAACCTGCATCTGCATAGCGATGAATTAAAACAACTGGGCCGCTTTGGTGAAAAATCCATCAATAATATGATGGATGGTATCGAAAAATCAAAACAGATGCCTTTTGAAAAGGTACTTTTTGGTTTGGGGATACGGTATGTGGGAGCTACCGTAGCTAAAAAACTAGTAAATCATTTTAAGTCGATCGATAAGCTGGAAAATGCAAACTTCGAAGAACTAATTACTGCTGAAGAAATTGGTGAACGCATAGCCAACAGCATTATTGAATATTTTCAGGATGAAAAACACCGCGAAGAAATTGAAAAGCTTAAATCACAAGGTTTACAATTTGTAGCCGAGGAAAAAGAGGTAACGCTTGAAAGCGATAAACTATCAGGTAAAAGCTTTATTATCTCAGGCGTATTCGAGAATTTTTCGCGGGATGAGTTGAAGGATATTATAGAGCAAAATGGCGGAAAGATATTAAGCAGTATATCAGCCAAGCTAAATTACCTGGTTGCAGGGGATAATATGGGGCCGGCAAAACTTGAAAAAGCACAAAAATTGAATATCCCGATCATCAGCGATGCTGAATTGCTGGACATGCTGCAATAATTAATTTGAAGTATTTTATAATGCTAAATCTTCAAAATCTTATCTTAGCATCCTTTAATTAGTACGATGAACAAATTTAACGGAACAGGGGTAGCAATTGTCACTCCTTTTCATTCAGACGGGCAGGTTGATTACAGTGGACTTAAAAACCTGGTGGATTATTTAATTGATGGCGGGGTTGAGTACCTGGTATCATTAGGAACAACCGGCGAAAACGCCACATTGAGTAACGACGAGAAGAAGAAGATATGGGCGTTTACCGCTAAAGCTGTTGCAGGCCGCGTTAGCCTGGTGGCAGGTATTGCCAGCAACAATACGCATGAAGTTGTTGAACAGATAAAGCAATTTGATATAAATGGCTATGATGCCATCTTGTCGGCAAGCCCGGCATATAATAAACCAACACAGGAGGGTATATACCAGCATTACAAGGCTATAGCAGAAAATTCGCCATTGCCGGTAATATTGTACAACGTACCAAGCCGTACCGGCAGCAATATTAATGCTGAAACTACAGTAAGGTTAGCCCGTGATTTTAAAAATATAATAGGTGTAAAAGAAGCATCAGGTAATTTTGACCAGATTAACCAGATCATGCGTGATAAACCTGAGGAGTTTTTAATGATATCAGGTGATGACCCGGTTACTTTGCCTATGATAGCATTAGGCGCAGTAGGCGTTATTTCGGTTATTGGTAATGCATTGCCTCAGCAAACATCAGATATGGTACGCCTTTGCCTTAACGGAGATTTTAAGGATGCGCAAAAAATACATTCACAATTAATTGATTTTACCCGGTTAATGTTTGTTGAAGGCAGCCCTGCAGGTGTTAAAACGTCATTAAAACATCTGGAAATATGCGGCGACGCGCTTCGCTTACCATTAGTACAGGTTAGTGATGTAACTGCCCAAAAAATCATCAAACAAACTGAAAGCATTATAGTAAAAAGCCCGGCTAAATAGCCAGGCTTTTCCTTGTAAAGTAAAAAATCTCTTTTTGCGCTCTCCTTATTCTTTGTTTTTTGCTTCCTGAATTTCTAATCTTATTGACTGAGCCAGGTTTTTAAGATCTTGCATTCCTTTACGCATACGCGTACCGGCTGCACTGTTCCCCTTGTTGTAAAATTTGTCAGCATCAGCTTCCAAAGACGCAATAAGGTTTTTTACTTCAGTAAATTTTTTCATGTTGAGTTACTCCTTTGTTTAATAATGAGGTTTATATGTTTAACTAAAGCTAATCTAAAATCTTTTTGTTTAAAAAAAAACTTTTAACCTAAAAAAACACTTCGTTTAAAGTGGTTTTTTTCCACATTTTTAGCTGAAATAGCCATATTATATACTTATTAAATATCAATAAATATTAATTATATAATAACCATAATAAAATTAATATTCACAGTCTTAATATCTGTATATAAGTTACCTGATTATTAAAATAATTTATATTCACGAACAACCAACTTTCATTTAATAATATGTCCTTAATATTAATTAACATTATCATTAATATTAAATCGATAATATTTCCGGATAATACTTATGAGTATTTATTATTAATTCGCCAAATAAGGTGTTTGCCCAGGCAAACCACTTGCGGGTAAAGTCGGCTGGGTTGTCTTTATTAAAGGATTCGTGCATAAAACCTGTACCCGCGTGCGTATTTTTAAGCCAGTTTATACAAGTTCTTATTTCTTCTTTATTGGTTGATGTAAGCGCTCTTATAATAATACTCATTGGCCAAATATAATTCATACCAATATGTGGCCCTCCAATACCTTCAGCAGCTTTGCCTTTAAAAAAGTAAGGATTGGCATCACTCAAAACCATGCGGCGTGTGTTTTGGTAAAGCGGATCATTTACAGAAATAGCATTAAGATAAGGTAATGCCAGCAGGCTTGGCACATTGGCATCATCCATAAATAATTGATTACCATACCCATCAACTTCATAAGCTAACACCTTGCCATGTACAGGGTGCTGAGCTATAGCATATTTTTGCAATGCCTCATGAACTTCATTTGCCAACGCTTTGCAGGTATCGGCTGTCGTACTTTCCTTCCCAATATCCAAAAACAGTTCGGCTAACTGGTTCAAACTAATAACCGCAAAATAATTTGACGGTACCAAAAAAGGGAAAATAGTAGCATCATCCGACGGGCGGAAAATAGAACAGATTAGTCCGACAGGTTTCACCGGGTTGCCATAACCGCCATTGGGGGCGGTATCGCTGGCTACTTCAGTACGTCTTTGAAAATGGTACGGACCTTGCCCATCTTTGCGCTGTTGCTGTTTAAATGTGTTGATGATCTGCTTTGCTGCACTTTGCCATTCTTCATCAAAAAAACTGCTGTCGCCGCTTATTTTCCAGTAATTATAAGCCAGCCGGATAGGATAACATAATGAATCAACCTCCCACTTGCGCTCGTGTAATTCGGGCTTCATGGTAGTGTTATCGGAATCCCATTCACTGCCCGTTGGTCTCATGTTAAAGGCATTGGCATATGGGTCTATCAATATGCATTTTGCCTGCCTATTTATTACGCCTAAAATTAGTTTTTTAAGCCCTGCATCCTGATTTATCAGTGGCAGATAGGGCCAAACCTGCGCCGATGAATCGCGCATCCACATGGCGTTAATATCGCCTGTAATCACAAACGTATCAGGGCGGCCGTTGACCTCTGAATAGTTAACCGTGGTGTCGAGCGTATTTGGATAACAGTTTTCAAATAGCCAGGCCAATTCAGGATCTTTAATAGCTTTTTTTACAGTGGCTATCTTTTCTTCAACCGCCTGACTGGTAAATTTACGATCATTTAATTTAGGGCGACGGCTTTCAAATTGAACAGTGCTTGTAAACCATGCCGGCTTTAAACCTATCCCGATGCCTGCTGCTGTAATTCCGTTAAGTTTAATAAAATGCCGGCGTGTAGTCATATTTAGTAGTTGGTTTAGCTAAAAGTAAAAAGCCTTTCGGATATCCGAAAGGCTTTCAAAATTTATATTTTTTCTATTTTAGAAATCGCCGAAAACGATTAGGAAATTTACTATCTGCGAAAAATCATTGCCGTTGACTTCAGTCAACGGAATTATTGGTAATTAATTTTCGGCTTTAGCCAAAACTATTGTCACAATTCGATAGTAAACTTTTTTGGCTAAAGCCAGAATTACTTAATTTATTTAGCTCCGTTGGCTGAAGCCAACGGCAATGAAAAACCGATTCATTTTTTAGAATAGTTTCTTAAACCGCAGGCACATGATGTTTATAATGCCCTGCCTTTAACTTTTCGCCCATCTCGCTATAAGCACCAAGCGTGCGTTGTACATCCTCTAAAGTGTGAACCGCGGTAGGAATTAACCTTAACACTATTAATCCTTTCGGGATAACCGGATAGATCACAATAGAGCAGAAAATCCCGTAATTCTCGCGCAGATCGCGGGTTAGTGCGGTTGCTTCATATAGATCGCCTTTCAAAATTACAGGAGTTACTACTGAATTGGTTACGCCAATATCAAAGCCGCGTTCCCGCAAACCTTTTTGAAGTGTTGAAGCAATCAGCCATAATTTTTCACGCAGTTCAGGGTTTGACCTTAGCAGTTCAAAGCGTTTTTTCAGGCCCAGAACCATAGGCATTGGCAATGCTTTGGCAAAAGTTTGTGAACGCATATTGTAACGCAGGTATTCAATAATTTCACGATTTGCGGCTACAAAGCCACCTATACCAGCCATTGATTTGGCAAAGGTTCCGAAATATACATCAACATCATCAATACAGCCTTGCTCTTCATGCGTACCTGCACCCGTTGGGCCCATCGTACCAAAACCATGTGCATCATCAACCAATAAACGGAAGTTGAATTTCTTTTTAAGCTCACTGATCTCTTTTAATTTACCCTGCGCACCCGACATGCCGAAAACACCTTCAGTAATTAGCAATATACCGCCGCCTGTTTGCTCGGTCAATTTTGTAGCACGTTCCAGTTGTTTTTCGCAGCTTTCAATATCATTGTGCTGATATACAAAACGCTTGCCCATGTGTAAACGCACTCCATCAATTATACAGGCGTGTGATTCAGCATCATAAACTATAACATCGTTACGGTCAACCAGTGCATCAATAATTGATAGCATACCCTGGTAGCCATAGTTCAATAAAAAGGCAGCTTCTTTACCAACAAATGCAGCCAGATCATTCTCCAGCTCTTCGTGATGCCTTGAATTACCCGACATCATACGTGCGCCCATAGGGTAAGCCATCCCATAATCAGCCGCTGCCTGCGCATCTGCTTTCCTTACTTCGGGATGGTTGGCTAAACCCAGGTAATTATTCAGGCTCCAAACTAAATGTTCTTTACCGTTAAACATCATATGGGCACCAATTTCGCCTTCAAGCTTGGGGTATGAAAAATAGCCATGCGACCATTTTTGATGCTGACCGATCGGGCCGCCTACACTCTTTATTATCTTGTCAAATAAATCCAAAACGTAATCCTTTTATTGGTTAAAATGCAAATATAGCCCTTTAAACAGGCTTAACAAATCCCGAAAATGTAAAAAAGCCTTTGCATATTATACAAAGGCTTTATATTCAATATTTAGATTGATTAATCAACATTATCATGCAGGAATGAGTTATTATTCCTTATTTCAATTTTGCCATCGCTATCAGGCATGAGTGAAAATCTTGAGATCTGGCTTTCGTTTGATGCCGGGGTTTCCTGCAAAGCTATTTCTTTACGTTTATACGCCGGAGTGTTTTCCATCTCCAATACATTGCCGCTGCGCTGTTTAATGCTCAGATCTTTTAAGCGCATTATACGCTCACGCGATTTGCGCAATTGCTCTTCAATAGATTCATCGGTCTTATGATCATCAGCACCTGCAATTGGCATTGGTTCCGGCTCCGGTTCGATGATCTTCTCTTCAACAACCGGGTTAAAGTCCATAACAGAATCCGCTATCTTAAAGGTGAATTCGCTTGCTTCAGGCTCTGGCGCTTCGGCAGGCTCATCATCCATTAAGTTATGCTTAATTACACTAGGCTCTTCTGAACGGGCAAACAGATCAAACAAACCAGCTTGAGATTGTTTTGCTACAGGAACCGACACCTCTTTATGTTTCATGTAAGGCTCAGCAACTGCGTTTTCCTTAACATGGTTAATAAATTCATTTACAGGTTTAACCAACGGCTCGTTTTCAGGCACCAGCATTGAAACTATCTTCTTGCTGCTGTTTTCTTTTTCGCGCTCATCCTTAGTTTGGAAACCAGTAGCGATAATGGTTACTGATATTTTATCTTCCAGATTTTCGTCAATACAGTTACCCCATATCAGGTCGGCAGCTAAACCAGCTTCTTCCTGTATATAATCGGTAATTATGCTTACCTCATCCATGGTAACTTCCTTACTTCCGGAACTGATATTCAGCAAAATATAACGTGCGCCTTCAATCTCATTATCTTTTAACAATGGTGATGAAAGAGCGCCTTCAACAGCCTTCAAAGCACGATTTTCGCCATCAGCAGTTGAGCTGCCCATTATTGATACGCCACTGTCTTTCATCACAGTGCGCACATCTTTAAAGTCGACGTTTATATAGCCTGGTAAGGTGATTATCTCAGCAATACCTTTAGCGGCAGTAGTCAAAATATTATCAGCCTGTGCAAATGCTGAACCTAAAGTTAGGTTCCCGAATATCTGGCGAAGCCTGTCATTCGAGATCACTAAAAATGAATCGACATATTTTTTCAGTTCTTCCATCCCGGCATCGGCCTGCATTTTACGGCGTTTGCCTTCAAACGAGAATGGTGTAGTAAAAATACCCACTGTTAATATATCCAGTTCGCGTGCTGCCTTGGCAATAATAGGGCTTGCACCTGTACCAGTACCGCCACCCATACCTGCTGTAATAAAAAGCATTTTGGTATTGGTGCCCAGCATTTGTTTTATATCGTCAATATTTTCGATGGCTGAGTTTTTCCCAACTTCTGGTATTGAACCTGCACCCATGCCTTCAGTAAGGCTGGCACCTAATTGTACTTTATTGGGTATAGGGCTCAATTCCAAAGCCTGGGCATCGGTATTGCAAATTATAAAATCAACACCGGTAATCCCCTGCTTGTACATGTGGTTTACCGCATTACCACCACCACCGCCAACACCAATAACTTTGATGATAGACGACTTTTCTTTTAACATCTCAAACTGCATAATTCTTGTTTTTCATGAAGATGATCGGCCTTTCATCAGCAATAAATTTATTATAAGTTGTTATTTTCATTTATTCTGAAAACGCTAACTCATAATGATTCAGCCAAATGTGACCTTACGAATATTTAGTTTTCTCTATTGTAATATTATGATTTTTTCCACAATCTTTATTAACATTTGTCAATATGTTGATAAATCAATGTTTGTGAATAATTATTGCAAAAATTCCTTATCCGGGATATCATCCTTAATGTAAATCTTCAATTTCTCAAGCCAGGTAGGTTTCTTTTCTGCCGGTTTCTCAACCTCCGATTTTTTCTTTGTGCTGGCTGCAGGTTGGGCAACATCATCATATTCCATTTTTTGCACACCTTTTATTAACAAACCAATACCGGTAGCATACATAGGGCTTTGCAGCTCTTCGTAAACATTTTTAGGTAAGACTTCATTCTTGGCCAGGTGCTCATTAGGGTAACCTATGCGGCAATCTAACCCGGTAACAAACTCAACCAATTGCGATAAATGCTTTAATTGCGCGCCACCACCTGTAACTACTATGCCTGCGATCAGTTTCTTTTCATAGCCTGATGCTTTTATTTCATAATACACATGCTCAACTATCTCTTCCATACGGGCCTGTATAACAAAGGCCAGGTTTTTAACCGATATTTCTTTTGGCTCACGCCCACGTAATCCGGGTACACACACAATCTCATTTTCTTTGTTCTCTTCAGCCAGAGCCGATCCGAACCTTATTTTCAGTTGCTCGGCGATGTTACGCATTACTGAACATCCTTCGCGGATATCCTCTGTAATACTGTTACCACCAAACGGAATTACAGCGGTATGCCTGATAATACCTTCGTGGAAAATAGCCAGATCAGTAGTACCGCCGCCTATATCAACCAAAACCACACCGGCTTCTTTTTCTTCATCGCTCAAAACCGATTCAGATGATGCCAATGGCTCCAGTATCAGGTCGACAGTTTCTAAACTTGCCTTATTTACACATTTCACAATATTTTTTATAGCCGCGGTTTGACCCGATATGATATGGAAGTTGGCTTCCAACCTTACCCCTGCCATGCCAATCGGATCTTTGATGCTTGGTTCGCCATCAACCGTAAATTCCTGCGGAATTACATGGATGATGCCTTCGCCCGGAGGCATTACCAGGTTAAACATATCTTCGATCAGCTTGTCGATATCACGGCGAGAGATCTCATTATCCAGATCACGGCGTGTGATCAACCCGCGATGCTGCAAGCTTTTGATATGCTGCCCTGCAATACCCACGTTTACTACTTTTATTTCGACGTTTGATTGCGTACCCGCTATTTCAACTGCCTGTGTTATACCCTGCACTGTTTTATCAATGTTTGATACAACACCCCGCGTTACCCCCGCCGACTCAGCTTTACCGATACCCAGTACTTCAATCTTCCCGTTTTTATTACGGCGGCCAACAATAGCAC
>Ga0302301_1000223_pt1 | contig 35941 bp, 69 predicted proteins | sample III_Palsa_E1_2_FD_194544 | JGI IMG/M metagenome (GOLD analysis project Ga0302301, IMG submission 194544) | Peat permafrost microbial communities from Stordalen Mire near Abisko, Sweden - III_Palsa_E1_2 | ecosystem: Environmental > Terrestrial > Soil > Palsa > Peat permafrost | place: Sweden... | reverse complement strand
CTTCATCATTCTCCGGCTCGAAGAAGATTCCCGTGATGCCAACCACATTGAACCGGTTGATGATAAACAGAATCTGTCCTGTCTGGCAGTCTTCCTTCGAAGCTTCATACGCAAATGCACGATAAGGATCAGGCCAGATTTCCTCCAGTACCGGATATTCCTCGAAAGGATTTCTAACACCCGGATGCGGTACAATCAAATGTGCCATTACTTCGACCTCACTGTTCAATGACGATTTTCGACCTCGAGCAACACGACAACAATTGCTCGTACACCTCAGGGTCCACGTTGATGCAACCATCCGTGATCGACTTCCTGTCTTCAACGCTGTCCGAATGAAGACGTTCCAAACGATGCTGCTTGGGCTTCAACAACCACACTCGATGTACTGCGTACACACCACTCTCATCTCTAGCAAAGGCTAAAACATCTCCTCCGTAACCCGGTGCCAAAATCCGACTATGCTGCAACACGAATGTTCCCACTGGAGTCCGAGGACCAACCAAAGCCGGGTAGCAATGATTGGCCCAACAGATCACAGCAGCTGCAAGATGCACAACCACTGTATCCATTATTTACTCGTGCGCCGGGGTCTTGATAAGCGGCAGCGGATCGGCCGCTACATTCGGCGTCGTGATGAATGAGCCCAGATCGCACGGGAGAATCTGAACGGTCGTCACCATCTGTTGGATCGAACCCGATGCACCCATACCACCCTGACCCCAACCCCCGTTCGAACCACCGGTTCCGATTGCGATGTTACGTGCGCCCGCCAGACCGACAATCGCCGTAAACATCACCACCTGCGAACCGAAACGATGATAGCCTGTACCGCGGTAATCAACGAACGGAACATCATGATACATCTCGTTGCCATTCGCATCCAACACGGGAGCAACCGTATCTTCATGACCTTGCTCGAACTTAGAGTTGATCACCAGACCAAAGTACGTGCCTTCCACCGTCTGCGACGTCTTTTGCATAAGCGGACCGCACGCCATCGTTTCCTTCACAATGTTGCCAACTGCGAGTTCAGAAGGCGGCGTTGCCGGAACAACTGGCGGGATGTAGATCGCCTTGTAGCTTGAGTTCGTATTCGCATTCACGATCGTGCCACTCGACAACGAACCATTCCCAACGTTCTGCCCGTTTGCGTTCGACTGCGCGCCACCCGTCAGGGATTGAGCCCCACCCGTGTTCGAGGATGCGATCTTGTTAGTCGAAGACTGGCCTTGCCCTTGACTCGAGTTACCACCCTTGCTCGTCGTGTTGACACTTCCGCTATTGGTCGTTGCCGACCCTCCCTTTGTGTCACCATTCCCAGCCGACACCACATTGCCTCCCGTGGTGGATGCATTTCCGCTCTTGGTTGATGCGGTGCCTCCATTCGTTGTCGAAGTACCACCGTTCGCAGTTCCGCCCGTGGTGGTAGCGTTACCGCTTGTTGCATTTCCACCCTTGGTGTTTGCAGTTCCACCGTTCGTCGTCGCCGCGCCAGAAGTGGAGGATGCTGCACCCGCGTTGCTGGATGAGTTCGAGTTGCCGGCATTTGTCGACGAGTTACCAGCTTGGGTTGATGCAGGACCGGATTGAACGTTGCCCGAGTTGGACGAATTGACATTGCCACCGCTGTTGTTATTGTTGTTTGCACTTGATGTCGATGCTCCGGTCGACAGATTGTTACCACCACTATTCGAGGTGGAAGCACCCGTGCTGTTATTGTTGTTCGACAGATTACCTGTCGCCGAGCCCCCCGCACCACCCTGTGAGCTGTTGTTTGCCGAATTGCTCGAAGTGTTCGCGCCGTTCGACATCGTGTTCTGTGGATTGTTACCGTTCGTGTTCGTGAAACTGTTCCCATTCGAATTGGCTGAGTTGCCCAACTGATTCGAACTGGAAGTGTTCGTGCTGTTCGAAGCTTGACTCGTTGTCGAAGGATTGCCAACGTTCTGTGTCGATTCGGAACACGATACTGCGCCAGTATCACAGGAGCCCGTCGACTGGCTAACTTGTGCGTGTGCGGCTGCATTGAATGCCAGGACGACGATTGCTGCGAAAATGGTCTTGTTCATTTTTCAGGTCCAATAGCTAAAGTGTGATTGAGAAATACGAAAGTACAACGAACCCCGCCCCGCGCTATACTACATTGCTCATTCCACGTACATCACTCTAATACGTTATTCCTTGTCCTTCTCTTTTTTGATCTTTTTCTGCTTCGGCAACTTTAGCCGCACGCAGATTACCTGGTTGTTGATCTTACGGAATACGTCCGATTTATCTTTGTCGAGGTAATACTCATGCGAAACTGAGTCGACTACCAACTTCACATTCTCATGCGGACCCCCAATACCCTGTAGTGTTGTGAATGTTACTTCCTGACCAACGATGGGTAAAACATCTGGCTCTAACGTCATCAAGATTTGATCTTCCCACAACCATGTCACCTGACAGTGAATCATAGTTTGTACCTCTTTTGGAATTGTTCCCATGTCATTGCACGATCCCCAGCCTTCGCTACCTTCGTTGATGCCTTACCACCTTCCTTATAGAGAAGGACCGTAGTCTTACTTGAGAACGATGAAGCAACTTCGCCACCATCCATCTCCACTAGTGCTTCTTCCTTTTTATCTCTGTAACCAGTCCACACAACTGTCACGCCTGCAAGTTTCCCTGCCTTCGCCTTCTTAACCGTAGGTAGTGATCCGTCCACCGACAACGTTTTCCGATAGGGTTCAAACCACTTCTTGAAGAAGATCAAGCCCTCAATCAAAGCTCGCGTCGTCTTATCTGAGAATCCTTTGATTGCAAGAATTGCTTGCGAGTTCCACTTACCGAGTAATAAATCACTCATCGAAATCCCTGCATCCTCCAACAACTTCAACTTGCGTTCACCGATGCCGTTCTCGAAACATCCAGATGCAACCATCAACTTCTTCAGATTGATTTGCCTACTCAGTACTCGATGAAGTTCCTCAAGTATCTTGATCTTCAGATTGTCACCCAACTTGGCATTTTTGATGCCAGACTTTCCCCAGTCGAGTGTCTTGCAGCTCCCAAGCTCGATATAGTTGTACAGGCCGATGTAACCTACATCATACAATTTTTCGATTGTCTTCTCTGCCAGGAATTCGATTCCAAGTGTCGTCAGGAAGTGATGAATCTTCTGTACCCGCGTTGCTTTGTCCTCTTCTGCTGCGTAGAAGAACCGACCACGCAACTCGTACTCACCCGGTGGACCCTTGAACTTTGCTTTCTTCACCACACCAACGATCTTCGGGATAACACCACCCGAACGCAATACCTTGAGTATTGCGCCTCGGCCGACGCCCATATCCTTCATCCATCCCGGATTGTGCGCAGTCACATAAGTGACTGTAACTCCGTCCATCACCGTCGGCTTGATTCGAATCTTGCATGACCAACGATTCAGTCGTGTCTTCTCCCAGATTTCCTCTAGCGCTTCTACTTCCGCTGCACTTTCTTCGTCATTCAACTTGAACGCGATCACTTCCTTTGGCTTGTCTGCGCTGGCGTACTTCATCACCCAATTGGAAGGACCTCGCACCGTGCCATCGATCTCGTACAGCGATACTTTACGACGAATCTCGAGAAACTCCTTATGATCCTCGGCGTTGAACTCAAGTTCCGTAACAATGTGATCTACTACTTGATGTCCCCACTCCATTGCATCTTGCAACCCGGAGGACAGTGCCCTTCCATACACACCAAGGACAACCATATCGACATGCTTCAACGCTTCGTGCTGTTCCTTCTTGTTGAAGATACCGTTTACCAGATTACGTGCATTATCATACTTAGATGACCAGTATTTCTGGAACACTCTCTTCTGCATCACACCTTCAACACGAAACACGACACGATTCCGTGCCGAAATACGTTCTGGAATTCGTCCGAGCTTAACCAGCCATGGTATGAAGAATGATATATCGCCGCCATTCGTTCCATCACCCCGGGTGATCAATCTCACAGGTTCACCGTGGTGGTAGATCAACTGAAGACTTGTGCCGTCCAGCTTGTCCATGTCGATCCAGTAGACCACCTTTCTACTGCTGGAACGTTTATAGAACTTCGTCACGTCCTCCGGATACATCTTGTTCAAACTAGGCATGAACTCTTCGAGAGGAACCTCGGTCTTCTTGTTCGCGACCTTAACACCCGTCTTCTTCAACTCTTTCCACTTCGGATCAATTCTCTTGATCTCATCTTCCAGCGAATCGAACATTGCATCGGTCATGACAGGTTGACCGTTGTAGTAAGCTTCCTTAGCCTTCACGTACTTCTTCTTCGCAGTCTCGATATTGGAGATCCCGATAGCCATCATTCTTCCCCACAGTATAAACAAGTGTACTCGTATCTACGAGGGCTCCCGCATGTCTCGCATGGTACTACCCGGATGGCATAGGTCTCGCGCAAATTCTTCTCTCGCTTCCTATATAGTTTACCATCCTGCTTGATCTTACGCGGACTGCGTTTCGCTTCCATCTGCATCCTCCTCTGGTGCGCACAATGTTGCAAATGCATCTGGTAGATTTTGCTCCTCCAACTGATCCCACTGAACCTCAGTCATTTCCAAACACCGACAATCCTCGGCGCGCATCAACCAGTCAGCCCAGTAGATAGTGTCGGCTTTCTTGAATTCTGGCAGGAGGAACGCGTTATCTTCCACAATAGCTTTCTCTATTGCTTCGAACTTCGTGGGATCATAAACGTAGATATGGTAATGATCTCTCAGACGCTCTTCGGTGCAGTCAACCCACGATACGATCGCCTTCCGCCCATCCGGCAATGTATGAATCCACATGAGTGGACCATCATAGTAGTAGTACAGCAAATCTACGTCTGTATCTGAACTTGCATGAATATCACCCGCAATAGCGGGGTCAACGGGAATTCCACGTAAAGGAATCATTTTTCTTCCTTGTCTTCGATGAGTTCAAGTTCGAACTCAGAGTAGTAACATGATATGGCGCCTCCATCAGCTAGTACCCGATACGGGTACAGGTCATCCTTTTCATCGACGGATACGACGGTGCCTTCGCCTTGTGCCTGTGGCGGCAAGAATTTAACCCTGTCCTTCAGAGCGAACTTCATATTAATCCTGCCCGCCGCATGCGGCTTCAGCAGATACTGCGCGAGCATCGGCATCCTGTTGTGCTGCATCATGCGCTCTACGAACAAGATTGCATGCCTGTTGTCCTTCACCGTTGAAGGTCAGAAGACGAACGATTTCCACCAGTGCATTCTTCAGCTGTTGAGATCCGTGGTTGGGTCCCCACTCTTCATTCGATTCATACCCAGTGTCAGTCTCGATACTGACCTTTACAAAACTTTTCACGATCTTGCTCATTCGATTTTCTCCTTTCCCTCATCAAGTAATTTTCGATATGCCAAAACAGCACGACGGACAACTTCGCTCATGCTATCGGCGTGTATCTCATCCCGTACTTCTTCCAACAGGGTTTTCACTTCAGGATGAAGATCAAGGTTTACCCGAACCTTGCTAACTTCTCTTGGAGGTCGGGGCATGTTACTTCCTGTGACGGAACGACTGCTTCTTGTCGAAGCCATGAGCTTCAACCTTCTGGATATTCGTCTGTTCGACGGCAGGCATCATGTCAGGATTATCAGAGTACAACTTACCCATAAACATGGCCAATTCCTGATAGAGTTGGTCAGCAGGGACAAATGCTGCCAGCCCGAGATCCCCCAGCGAAGGTACTCGAACCTCAACCCGCACAGTCCGGTCGTGTTGATCGTACACAAACACTGGCGCCTTAACGTGCTTGCTCAACTCCATCAATGCCGGGATTTCATGTCCCGATTGATAGATCGAAGGAGGGCCATAACTATGTTTGATCTCCAGACGGTCGACAACGTGCCAGTCGTGAACTACTTTGCCATAGGCACCATAGACACTGTCCACGTCACGTACACCAAGCTTCTCTTGCTGGAGAATGAACATTCGTCCTGCCACGGCTAAACTCTTGTACAGCTTTACGCTTTCACCTTCTTTAATGAAGCTGACATGCAAATAGGATCCCGTTGAGGACCAATCGTTCGGGATATGATGGAGAGACTCCTGGTCGAACTCTTTCGGGAGGCAGAAGCCACTACCTGAAACAACACCCCGAGGATGATACGTGGCTTTCTTACCGTCTGGGTCTTCAATGATTTCCCGGTTGTAGACGAGGTTCGGATCCCCGCCACCATAGATATGTTGGATGTAGTCGTAATAATCCTTGAACCTACTGCGGATTCTCATCACTCACTCCTTCTTTGGTTCCGGGTTCATAGTCCTGACCTGCAACGAGTTCTTCCTGATCGCCAGCAGTCTGCAACGTCATATTCTGTACTAGATCGCTCACTTGCTTGCAGGTGTGCTCAATCTCGTCTGAAAGATCCTCCATCCTTTCTTCCGCATCAAGGCGCCGGGATCGTGTCAGTCTCTCATATTTGAAAATCAGGTTCGTGTGTTTAACCTGAAGGGCAATTAGATTGGCGATCACCGCGCGTTGGTGTAACGCTGCCTGAATTCCAAGCAATGTTTGCTTATCCATAACTTACCTCGTAACGCAATGTCCGATCATGAAGGTCGGTGGTTTGGAGTGATAGTACCGTGCGAATCGCGACTTGTCTTCTTTATACGCTCTGCGATACGCGCGCACGACCTGCCGTAATCTTTGTTCGGATGAACCCTTCGTTTTCACTTTGAGATTTTCAGGTAGGTACTGAGGCGGCTCCGTCATATAGAAACACGGGTTCGCTTTCATCTCGGCCACTGAGATCTTCGGATGTTTGTCGTCACCGCGCTGTCGGTAGACTTTTCGGATAGCCTTGATGCCACCTACGTTATCGTACGCGCGGACCAACTTTGCCCAACCTTCGTGATCCTTCGGACCGAACCGACGCTGATACTCCGCATGATACTGGACGGTCAACTCAAGAAGGGCAACGAAATTAGAGAAGTCCTCCGACAACCAGATCATCAACTGCTTGCCCGGAGGAATGGGTTTCATCTCCTGAACTCCATGCCCGTGATACAACAACTGTGACAGGAGGAGCTGTGTATGCTCGGTCACCATCTTAACGCAGTGTTGGTCGCACGCATACTTTGCGCTCTTACGCGGGTCCAAATCCAGCCAGAAGATGTTCATTGTTTGAAGGGGACCTCGATCCCCTACCCGTATTATGCTAACTTGAGATTGGTGGCTACCTTGATTCCCAACCGCCCTGTTATAAGGGTGCGAATCGATGTCATGCCATCCGCATGTACGTAGTTCGGCACGCCCTTCATAGAAGGCATAGTGCCTTTTATCCAATTCGTTCCGATGGTCAGATCCATCATGCCTACCGTGTTCTTAATCCGCGTCCCACCTTCACTGCCTTCCAGGAAGTGAAGATTGAGCTTGCCTTTATATTCACCTTCGAGCATATGTCGCTGCTTCGACATTAAACCAATGATGCAGACCTTCGGAAGGGTGATGCGCTCCACCACTTCTTCTTTCTCTGGTACATATTCATCCGGGGACAGAACACCCGGTAAACGACGCTCGAGCACCGTATTCACTTCTTCACGTATCAGGTTCTTCAGTGTCGAAGTATCAACAGCTCTGAGGAGACGTGAGACCAACTCCTGCGCCAACATCTCGGTTGTCAAATCTTCGAGGTTGAGTTTCTTCTGATGCTGTGATTCATGCTGAGGTGGCGCCACAGGGTTGATGGCTCGCGGCCATTGTTTTGTTGTGCCATAGACCGGCGACGATTCCGGTTCCTTCCCCCGAAGATCGGTGCGAGGTTCGTCAGCCTCAGCAACCGTCGCCTGCTCTTTTGTCAGATCGATTGTCGGCACTTTCTCCTGAGGACGGATTGATTCGCCGCGCAAGAGCTTCGGCCATGCCTCCTTCACAAAGTCCACCTGTTGCATCTGTATCAGCTTGCGCTGCTTCTCTGCAGGCAACAGAGCTTCCATAGCACGTCGGACGCATTCAATGTCGGAGATTGCTGAGTCTGGATTCTGACGAATCTTGAAGCTCAGTTCGGCAACTTCAAACTTGTCTTGCTTCGTCCAGGTAATACGTTCCATGTTTGATCCTCGATCAACTTAAGTTTGAGATGAACTACACTGGAGACGACCCATGCCATCCCCATCTTTACCACTTAATGGAAACGATACGGGTTGGCGATGAAATAGTATTGCCAGACGATTCGTGCCGCATCCTCGTTCCGCACAGGCGTGAACTCCTTCACGTCTTCAAAAACACCTTCTTCCTTCTTCACCTTCGATTCGCGTACGTACTGAAGTTCAAGTTTCGGTGCGTACTCTGCGATGGTTGCATCGATACGTTGCACCTGCTCATACTCAGGGCAACGTGGGCTGTTGATGTTCTCAGGTAGCTTCACATCCATACGACCTGCGCAGAGGCGATGCAAATGCGCGATCGCCTTCGTTTGTTGTTCGTTCAACTCGATGCCGAGGATGTCCATTTTGTAGCGTTCCTTTGAAGTTGGTTTTATGCGCGAGGCGCATCTAATTGTAACATAAACCGTGCGAACTGTCGATCCGTGCGAATCCTCGGTTGTTGTAAAAATACAACACTCACATGTTGAAGTGAGAATCACGGGCACGCTTCCCAATCCTCAGGACTAGGATTACATCCCGCACGACGTCACTTACGGTGATCCAGTTTTCAATCATATTGTGATCGAACGCGAGGCCGTACTTGGGGAAATCGAATTCGTCCTCCACCAAGGAGGCAAGCTCGAAAATATCTATCGAATCAAACTTCAGGTCTTCGGCAAGCTTCGATGACAGCTGTGGTTCGACTGCCGGGTTGAACAGCTTGACCAGCTTCAACACTTCATCCGGTTCCATGATGGTCCTCTACAGTTGAGGAATGTCGCCGATCTTTTCCTGAAGACTTTTCTGGATACCATCCAAGTCCTGCAGAAATTTCTGACCGTGATCCATTACCTGGAATGGTAGACCGCGACACACGACTATCTGCTTGAGGAACAACTCAACTGCTTCTGTCACCGATATGCCTCGTTCCATCAGAACGATCGTTGCTTCCGACTTCAACTTCGAGTCGATCCGAACGTGGATCGATGCATCTCTCAACTTCAATTTGGTTGTGGCGGCCATGGTTGAATCCTCAAAAGTGTAGACCAAGCATTGTACGTTCGGTGGCGGTCAGCAGTTCCTTCGCCTTGTTCTTCACAGCTTCCTTTTTCTTTCGCTCTTCTTGTTCGGCCAAGATCACAATCTCCTGAGCTTTGAAGAGATCCACAACGTGCTCCCAGGTATTCTCTGAACTTTCGATGTTCAGTATAACTCTATCATGCTCTCCTCTGACGATCCTAGATTTGTCTATGATCCTGGGTAGATCAAACCACACGCCGAACGATTTGCCCCAAGGCCCGCTCTGGTTATTGTAGAGTGCATCCTCTGCACCTTCTACGAACCCAAAGTCAATCATATGGCCACCTATTTCCTCACACCTTGGATCCTCCAGGAGGTTCAATCGCCGGGCTTCAACCAGCAGATCGAACAGGCGAATCTTCATCTTGTTTCTTCGGGCCTTCTCTTCGGGTGTCAGCTTACCACCCTTTCGAACGATGTTAATTTTCTTAACCACCTTCGTCGTTTTCTTCGCTGTCGTGGGCATCATAACCTCATGAGAATATTTGCTCTAACTCCATTCGGGATTCAACACTCTTCTTGACAGGATAACGTTCGTCCATCCATCCCTTCAACTTTCGGATTGCATGCCGGTGCGAGTTTGCAGTGAACCCGGACTCAATGACTACGCGTTTCAACCCCGCAACTTCCTTCAGAATTGTCGTGCGGTAGTTCTGAGCCTCAACATGAACCATGATGACAGAGAGATCATCCTGACGCAACCAGTACTTCCTTATTACCTTAGGCTTCTTGATATCATCCATATTTACTTTCCTTAAATGAGATGATAGCATTGATGTACGACTGGTTGGGTGTCGGTAGATCCTCGGTGTATTGGTTATCGACCAACCACTGCTCAATCATCTCGATTGCTTTCTCTTCGTCCCTCTCAAAGTAAAGCTGTACTGGCTCGCAATCTGAGGAACCTCGAAAGAACATATTGACGAAACGTTGCCCCAACCTTTGGTGGTCGCTTGCATTCAACCTGTGATAGTTGACAAACTTATCTAACGCTTGGTGCGACATTACAACCTCTACCAGTAACGATTCTGCTTGGGCACCCAGAATGGGTCCGCCTTCTCTTTTGCCTCACCCAGGATTGCCCATGCGAGTACGAGGCACCACCCGATGAAGGTCCAACCAATTGCAAGATTCAAGACAAACACCTGTCCTACACATTGATGCTTACGTTTCATCGCAATCAAAAACGGGAGGAAGTACGTTGCAGTGCCACCCAACGCACCACCAGCCAGGATGAATGCTATTACAACTCCAATCTCTACTAGATCTAGTGCCATTTTAATTCCCCGAATTAAGTTTATGTGCTTCTTCCCAACCTTGTCGCCACCATGTCCACACCATGCGATGGTCGAGCATTCGGTGTGGATTGTCACTCAACAACTTGCCCTCGCAAAATGCAAGGAAGCCCGCATCATAGATTTCTCTCTTAGTCATTACTTCTCCAATGATCGAATCTACCAATCTCTCCTTCGTGAGGCCGAAACGAATTCCTAACACCACCTCCTGCATTCTCGAGTGAATCGTACAGTTCATCCGTCACGAAAACACGACATATATCAGATGCGCGGGAATATTCATCATAATCCCCTAGTGATTCCTGTCGTTTTATTTCTCGATCTAAAGCTTCCTTGGAAATAGCGTAGGTGTAGCCATCGGCTCGATGACCACATCCACGTTCATACTCTGTCCAGGTACAACGATGTAAAAGTAAAAGCCTCGGAACTTTGCTTCCCTCCGTTTTTATTTCTGTTTTCTCCGTCTCTACCACCGTGCGCTGCACCTTATCTCGTTCAAGACGAGCAAGAACAACAGCAACAATATCAGGATGTGCCTGACACGTAACACGAAGGTGTGGCAATTTTTCGACAACGGTCGCAGACCACACCATATCACCGTGCTCACTTACGAGTATCAGGGGGTCGACCTGACCAACGATTGCATGAGAGTACCACTCTGCTCCGGAACGAAGAGGATGTGATTCTGACATCGAAACAACTACGTCACCTACCTTCATTCTACTTCTCCTAATGTTGAATCGCAGGTCATACGGAGGCTTCCCAATCAGAACGCTTGTATGCCTGGTTGAGAATCCTGTCATACCCGACAACCCTGGCCTTGTTCCGGATTTGTATATCTTCCCACCACTTCTTGTCCTCGCCATGAAACACGAAGGTTGGGATATCTGTTTCCTTCCCGTCCTCAGTCTTGTCCCATGAGTATTCAGCTACAAGCTTGTCCCTCAGAGTAATCGTCTTGGTATCCCCATGGAAAATAACAATGTCGTAACCATTGAAGTTATACTCATACAGGAAGTGAAGCAACCGTCCTATGCACTGGCCACGATAGTTTCCGTACATGTCATTTCTCCTTGAACATATCACCAAAGTTCTCGAATGCTTTGCCCATATGGTCGAACGCCTTGCCCATCTCTTTGAATCCTGCGTCGAATGCTTTTTCCTCTTCCTCAGTCATCTCTCGGGTTTCGACAGTTTTCGTGGTTTCCGTTCTGCCACCAACCGTGCGTTCAATCTTCTTGAAGATTCGAAACATTTTCCACCCAACCATGCTTGGTTAAAAACTCTTGCGTAAAGACAGAGCCGTAGGCATCGGTACCGCCTTGCATGACAGCAAGGCTCAAACGTGCTGACTTAGCTGCACGGTCTAGATGAATTCCCATACCTATGCTTGTATCCCTTTGAAGCTGAGCTTCACAAAGCTTTGCTCGCTCTTCCGTTGCGTGTTCCGCGATGCCTCGCAGGCTCATATGTCTACGCAAACTAACAAGACCATTGATGGCGGAAGCCGCTGCATCGTTGAGCTTTACTACTTTAGTCACTTCCTCAAAATTCGATTGATCCGCAAGGTGCGATACACATTGCTTGAGAATCTCTTCGTCTGACAGATCGCCTTTCTTCTGTTGATCGATAGCGAACTCATAGACGAACTGCACGTCATCAGACCGCCCACTCGAACCCTGCGGAAACATTTTTTCGAAATTGATCTTCATCATTTCACCTTTAGACATTTGCCGGTGACGTTTGCGTTATTTTCCAGCTCGTGTGCCTGTTTGTAAACTTCTGCATAAGCAGATTGGCACGTTTCGACCGAAGGATAATCATGTTCAACATGAACCATCGAAGAGACCGGAAAACCACTATACATAATCGTTGCTATCAACACTACCATGGTAGCTCCTCCCATGTTGATCTCCTATTGAATGTCAACCCGGTAACAAACCCGATCTTTGATCGAACGATACGCCATCTTCAAGAACGTCTCACGATTCTGTCGTTGAAGCTTGCGGAGCAACTTTGCTTCCCTCTTCAACCTCTTGCGCTCCTGCTTTGCTTCAAGCAAAGAATAACCACTTCTATAGTTATACGCGCGTCGCCTGAGATACTTTGGTAGCGCGTCGATTAGGAGATACAAAATATACATAGCCACAATGAAAATGTTTAACACGGTACCCGCGTTTGACCAAGGTGTATCGTGACACTCCTTGAAGAATGTACAGAGGATGTAGTGTTTGAGTGCATAATACTCCGACAACATGATTACTGCTACGAGCATTATACATGCTAATGTAACCATTACTGAACAGAAGATTCCCAGAATGACACGTCGCACGTATGAACAGAAATCATTTTCGATTGACACCTCACCTTCGTAGTGAGGTTTACCATCCTCCCAGATGGAATACTTTTCCTCACGTCGATATTTCTTCCAGCCGAAAGCTTCAGCCAACCAATAGTGCCAGGAACCTTGCTCGATGCGTATGCCTTTCATTGCCCTACCCCTTTGAGGAAATTTTGTTGAACTGCGTGGCCATAGTTCTGCGGTCGTTCCCAATCCCATCCGACCCAACCGAAGGTATATGCTGGCATTTGGTTTGGAAGTCCGTAACCCCGGTTCTTGCCAACTGCGCGTCCTCTACGCTTCATGTATGAGATTGCGTAGTTGACGTCCTGGGTCTGAAGAAGACCCAGCTCTTCACCCTCATGTGAAAAACAGATATACAGCTTGTTGTTGCCTAGTACAGGAAATGCAACACCCTCTACCATTGTACGAATGACTTTCGCCAAGTGCGGTCCAGCACAATCGATTGCCTGCTGCAACACAGGATCCTGTTCAAGAATGTTCATTGTCATTCTCCGAATCAGTATCATTCGAATCCAATAATGGATTCGCGGGCTTCTGAGCATCACGACCCGGCTTACCCAGAAGCCATTTACGAATCTTTGCTGCCTCAACTTCATTGCCCTCGTGCTCATACGCAAGCAGCCAAGCTTCATCGAGCGAGTTCGTATCGAGAATACGTTTGATTGTCATGCTCTCCTTATCCGTTAAGATATCCGCATCATCCGCATCAAGCTCTTCGAGAATTTTCTCGCAGCGCCGATGTATGACACTTAGACTATTGATTTGTGTGAGGATCTCAAAGAATCTCATTGTCATTCTCCGTGTGCACTTCGGGATCCAGGATGTTGATCTGGTAATCGACCTTCTTGATCTCCGTAAGGAAGTTACGGTAATCTCCGCCGTACTTGCCTTTCACCTTCACGATCTCGAAAGGCAGACGTCCAAAATGCCAATCGGCAAACTGCGTAAATGTGTGAGCTGCGATGGGTGCAGGACGATGCTCGTCCGGCATGAATGCAAAACAGTGTTCATATGCATCCCACGCAACCTTCTCAAAAATATTCAGCCCATCGGATTTCCAGCACGAGTCATGATTACTGGAATTCACCCAATTCGAAATTTCGACGTCTTCCCGTGGATGCGTTACGGCAACAAAAACCTGATGCCTCTGCGTGACCAGAATGTGGATCGTACGTTGGTAGCGTTTGTCCCATTCCTTGTGATGCGTGGAACCATTCTTCTCGTATCCGTAGTTCAGCATGTCGAACGAAATGCGGAAGTATATTGCATAACAACCATCACGCAACGTCAAGAACTGGTGTCCATCTGCGCCGTTAAGCGCAGTCTTGTTGCGATGCCCGCTAACGATGAAGTGTTCGGCGAGTTCAGCTACCACGTGCTTCGTTTCGATTTGGTTCATTGCTGTTCCCCTTCGTATTTGACCACCGCCTGCCAACAGGCAAACAAGTCATTTTGTAGAACATGGAATTTATCCATAGCCCCGGAGGGCCCACCAAGTGGTTGCCAACCTTCTTGAAGAGCAACCATCACAAGTTTTGTAAGCTCTGGGAAATTGCGTTCCGTGAGAACTTTGTAATCAAAGATTTTCATAACCCACTCTCACAGTTGGAGGGGAGGTTTGACATCCGCCATCATTGCTTCAATTTCTTCGACTGCAAGTGTACCTCCTTCAATATGAAGGCTGTCAAGAATCTGCGCTGTAGTCAGCGCACGCACCAAGGCTTCTCTGTAACAACGAAAGGATGAGGTGTCACAGTGCTCAAAATGTTGCACGCCCCAAAATCCAACTGAAGCCATAGCCGACTTCAGTCTACCTTCTAACATTCTTATAGTTGACGTATCCATCTTAGCTCCCGTTGAATTCAACTTTGGACCAGAGTTCTTTCATCTTCGCTACGGCGTCGAGTTCGTTCTGCATTCCATCATCCGAATCGAAGATGAACACATCTTTATCCGCAACGATATCGACATCGGGAATAAAGGTCGGACCTTTGCTCAGGACCGGGTCCTGCATCCAACCTGCTTCGTAGTGACGTAAGGTCCACGCCTGCGAAAGCATGACCACGTAGACCATGGCGAAGCCAAACTGGTTACTCGTGGTGTTACGTTTGGTAACGTACATGAAAGGCATATTCATTGTGAACTCCTAGAAATAGAACTTGCCATCAACGAATGCTTTCGGGTGCCCTGCCGGCAAATCATTGCCCAAGACTTCCTCAAGAGTTCGACCCATGTCCTTAACGTAGTTCAGCTGCTCTGCTTCAATCCATGAAGCTTCGAGTTCCTCATCCAGCGCATCGTCTTCCCCGATTTCGACCGGATCGTCGTCATAGACAGGGTCATGATCGTAATAACCCGAGGCTTCGAGCTCTTCCTCGGCGGCGTCATTGCGACGTTTGATACATGCGCCGCAGACGCGATACAGAGGACCATACATTCCTTCGTCGTAGTCGCGGGCATCGCGCAGATCGGTAGCACCGTTGCTACACCAATCACACGTGCCATGCGCCATCTCTTCCTTGTAGGCAGCTAGTTCGACTTTGTGCTGCTCGTAGCATTCCAGGCACATATCGTTCAGCTCTGCTCCGAACGAATCCGTCTCTCCCTGCACCCTATGAGTTGCAGGACGCCCCGGGTGCGAGTCACACATTGTGTCCTTGGGAACTGAATGATGCGCACCAGGCAAAGTGCTGCAGGGTCCGATAACTTCAGCCATGATTATTTTCCTTGATCTCGTAGCCCGCATCCAGCAGGGCTTCTTTGATGAAAGCATTCAGTATGTCAGCTTGACGACTTAACCATTCCGCCTTGGCATCATAGCCCATGCCCTTAGGCATGTCGAGTTTGACTCCGATATAGGTGATGCCTTCATCACCGTTAGAGTGACCTTCAATCACCCCAACTCCCAACTTCATCTTTGCCATGTCATGCTCCTTGATCCAGTGGACCGCATCCACCAACAGCTTCGCGATCTGCATAGGTAGCATGGCGAAGCAAGCGCGCTGCCACTACTATATAGGTACTCCCATCTTCAACTTCGGCGATTGCCCGAGCACGTGTTAAGGCAATCACTTCAGTCGTGAAGAGATGACCGAGCCCGTTAACAACTTGAAGTTCATAGATGAACTCTCCGGTTCGAGTTGCATTTGTTCGATCTTCTACAACGCACTCGCTGCAAACTCGCACAAATGCGTGCTGGTGTTTTTCACAAAACATGTCATGCTCCTTGAGCAATGAACAAATCACACGTTGCCCACGCCGTTGCGCAACCGATCAACGCCGAGGACAACACGAAGAAGAATGCAGTGAACCCCGGCTCTTGCTTGAACATCGCTTGAAACTCAAGCCGAACCGCGTACGAGAACACTGCCATGCAGGGCAGATAAACTGCCACCCAAATCAGAAACAGTTTCACTGTGCCTCCTCACTGCTCGAGGGGCAGAGGGAATACATTTGCCCCATTCTCGATGATACTGAACAAACCAGCGAGGAGGAACGCCGCAGCCTCGCTGATAATCAGGACAGGGCGATGCAACGCAGGATCGAACTCGCTGCGGTTCATAAGCAGCATAGTAGCAACATCGACATTCGGAGCTTGCTTCGTGCTTTGGACGAGAATGGTTTCTGTGTTGAGACCGACTGCAAACATGATATGCTCCTTGAGCAGAGGTAAAACGATTGATGGGTTTTGTGTTCAGATGCCAGTCTGGAAATCAGCGATTTCCTGCAGCTTGTATTCATCGTCCTGCGCGAGCTCATGACGAATCTCGTCGTCTTCCTCTTCGAGGAAGTGTGCGCCTTCGTAGATCAAGATCATGCAGAAGCGAGTATGTACAGGCAACGCCTCATTGCGGATGAACTTGAGAATTTCAGCGTCTGCTTTGGGCGAACTCCAAGTGTCGAGTTTGTATTTACTCGACAAGTAATTCCACACCTCTTCCTCAGTCGACGGCGCAACCATGTCTGCCTTGATCCAATTCGGATTGGTAATGTCGATTGAACGATAGCCCCAAAATTGAGCTTGGCAAATCATTGCCTGAACTTCGCGCACAGTCAACAAGTGGCCATCGCAGCCACGGTTGAAAGCCATGCCAGCTTCATTGTTTATCTCATCGAAGCCCAAGCCCTTGCAGGCAATCAACAACTCTTCGCGAGTTGCTTGTTCGAAAGGGATACGAAGATGCAACATGATGTTTGCTCCTTGAGCAAAGGATGTTAGAGTTATATTACTCAGATTTAAAATCAATGAGTCCGATGCTTACTTCGTCCCAGTCTTTCGACTCGAAAAACACGCTGCGGCTATTCGAGAGATCCCATGAATACGCGACACCGTTGTCGTAGTATTGGTCGGGGCTAACTCCCAACGACTTGGAAATTTTCCAATTCAGATACAGTTCATCCGGAGATGAAGGTTCCGGCAGGTTGTCCGATGCCTCCTCAATGCTGAACTTGATATGACCGTCGGACGAGCGTACTCTCCAGTTCGACACGTCGAGGCCGGAAATGTGTTTGATGAACTCGATTGCTACAGCTTTATCTGCTTGTGCCATGATGAACTCCGTTTCGTTGGGAGGGCATGAAAAACGATAAATGTGCAAATGTCGCACGCGGCATTTTCCTTGCGGTGCGTCCGCAACACTATTCTATCAGAAACGCGCTCAACTGTGGTCGGGGTGCTGTGGTGTTGCAGAAAAACAACACCCCGCGAACCACCTATTTACGTGCATTTGCCAGCTACAGGAGGGTTATTCGCTGCGAGTAACGTCTGCCTTTCTCAGGGTTTGGTTTCGACTTCGGAAACAACACCACCGACCGTATCGGAACAGGTATTGGATCACCCGGTGCCACAGCTTTGCCGTTGATATGAACGGATTTTCCTTCCAGCCATCGCTTCAATTCCGAGCCAGATGCCACACCAATTCCCGACTGCTTCTGAAACTGACAGACGTCGTGCAACGACCTGAGCCACTGCATGCATGTCATCATTCCACTTTCTCTCCGAGTATGAACTCCAGGAAGGCCAGCGAGGGTTTCACGTTGTGATCTTCCACATAGTGTTGATAACCCTGTGGCCATCTCCAACCATCATTCTGGTATTCTCCAGAACCATTCCTGCACCCACAGATGCGACAGTTCGACCAACCCTTGTAATGATGTAGGACAGATCTACGCTGTATGTTTTCCAGAGCTTGAAGGAATCGCCTGCGCCCTACCCAAGGTTTGCCCAACGGCAGCGGTGTGGGCAACATAGAGCCACGACCTGTTTTCCAAAAACCTTCCCGACTGATAGTCGTATTTTGTTGTAGCACCTTTACTCTCCCATAGAAATGAAGAAGGGGAACATTCGAATGTTCCCCTCATGCATCACTCTACTACATCAATCATCCGTATCGTCTTCAGCAAACTCTGCGAGTTTCTTCTTCAGCTCATCCAACGGCAATGCCGCAACAGCTTCGTTCTCGCGTTGATTGATGAGTTCCAACAACTTCTGACGTTCATCCTTGCGATGCTGACGCTTCGCCTTCTCATCCCGTTCCGTCACCAGAACGTCAATGATGTACTTGACGATATCAAGCTTCAACCTTAACAGTTCGTCTCCTGTGGATGCAGCAGGACGAACAAATGACCTAGTACCCTGAGCTTCCTTAACCTGACGATCGAGTTCAATTGCTATTGAATCAAGTGATGTTGCTTTCGAACCTTCGGGCACAATCAACTTCATGCCCCACAGATCTTCAACTGACAGTCCGCCCTTATCCGTATCGAAGCGCAGCTTCAGGCGTGCAGCTTTGATAAACATATTTTCCGACATGTTGATTCTCCTTAGAAAACGATTTTGATCAGACGTGAGAAACTACCTTTCACACGACATACTACATGATTACGCAAGGTTGAGGAGAAGCCCAGACCGCTCAACTGATCCGCGGCGTCGTCGACCTTCATCTTAGAACCGACCATCTCAAACACCTTGCGGTGTTGATCCAACTCTTGCTTAAGGAACTCATTGTAAAATGGTCGAGCAGCCTCATCACTCAAACACTTATCCAGAATAAAGAAGTAGTGCTTGTTGCCCGTACCTTGGAATGCTAGCTTGTCAGCTAACGTTTCACCGGTGTTCCAGTGATTCGGGCTGAGCATCAACAAGTTGACGTTGTGGAAAGTCTGCGTGGGGATGTTCCACTCTGTTCGTACAGCTTCGGAATGTGGTAGCGACTCGATGTACTCAATACCAGCAGCCTTCGAATACTTGAACTTCGCCACTACTGCATTTGTCTTTGATGACAGTGCGTTGGGGTGTGAGAAGCGACGCACTTCACCCATGAAATCCATCTCAACATCAAAACCAACATTGGTAGATTCACGCTTGCTGAACTGATGAACGAACAACTTATAGATGCCTTCCTTCATGTTGTTCTTGCTCCCGTAGAAAATGTTCTCTACGGGTTCGCGCGTCTGACCGGATCCTGCATTCATATCGACATCGAGACGACCACCGCAACCTGAAGGACCTTTGTTCCAGAAATAAATCTCATTCCCATCCGGCTCGACCATATGAAGGTCAAGGTCGTCGTGGTTGTACCACGCAAGACGGCAGCACAGATCACCGGTGACATTACCTCCAGCATTCTTCACTCGTTCCTTGATACCATCCGCAACGTCACCGGTGTAGGCCCAGCTGAAACCATTTTCCCACTTGAACAATTTTCCTGCGGTGGGGTCAACAGGAGCAACCAGAGTCATCAACCGTTCCCTCAGTCGATTCTCAAACAGCAGTTCAACCGTCTTAGCGTGAGGAACGATATCCGAAATGAACTTCTCAATAGTTACTTCTTCGACCTTGTCATAGCTCTTGATATCCGATTTGACTCCAGCCGCCAGATCATCGAATACATCCCCCAACATGGCAGCCTTCGATTCACGATTGGCAAACAGAATATCGTCGACCGGAACATCCGTGATCTTTGCATAGCGCCGTTCGAGGGCGGACACCAAGCCGAGCTCCTGCAACTTAAGCTTTGCGTTCTCGATTTGCTTCTTCGAAACCAATGCAGTAGGACGTTTGTAGTTCGGACCAGCAGCCTTAAGCTCATATGACTTTACTGCGCCCTCGAGATCATAACCTTCCGACAAGTCACACAACAGTGTTCCGATATTATGATTGCGAATACGTGTAACAGCTTCGCTTAGTTTACGCTCTACAACTTTCCAACCAAATAGTTTCTTCTCTTCTGCATCCAACTTCGCGTACTCAACCTTCAGCTTTCTGAACTCTGTGATAGCCCACTTGTTTTCCTCACCACGGTAGAGCGAGTTTTGGGAGATGAGTTCAAGAACCGTATCTACTGCTTCATCTGTGATCGTATCAAGACCACGGATCAACACTTGCTGCGTTGTGCGAGGTTCATTCAGCTTCGAGGCAATGTCCGGACCGTTGCACACATACTTCGGATCGATGTTGACGAAGAAGTGATTCCACTCAATGACAGTGGCACCCTGCTTTACTGGTTCAATCAACTGCTCGAAGTTCTTGTCCGTCCCACAACGACGTTCCGCATGCAAAAACAAATCTGCGATCTCATGTGACTTAACGAACTTCGACAGTGCATCAGCAACGATTTGATACCCGGGTTCGTCTTTCACTACGACGTCCCACACACTTACGATCTTGTTATCGATAAGTGCTACTGCATTCCCTATACCACGAATGAAACCCTTGCAGCAACCGCAGTCATGTTCGGTGCGTTTGCGGAACACTTCATTGGTACCTGCAGGAAACGAATTCAGATACAACTCATACATCTTTTCCTTGTCGAGCTGAACACGATACATACCGTGCTTCTGCATCTTCTCGAATTGCTTCGCTACTGCGAGCTTGAATGCTTTGAAATCCATATTGACTCCATCGTTAGGTTGGGTCCGACCTCATGGTCAGGACCCTTGTCTTCTTTCTTATCAATGACTGTACGATACCGCCGGATCCCCCGGGTGCATAAACACGTCAACTACCGGAGGTTGCACTGCACAACCTGTCAGGAACAAAATCAAAACTATTGCATATTTCATTTTTACGCCCTAGGAATAACCAAATGTTGTCCGACTTGAATTAGATCAGGGTTCGGCAGATTGTTACGCGATTGAATCTTTCGATACGCACCAGACGATCCCATCTGTGCTGCTGCAATCTTACCCAACGTATCACCTGGCTTCACGACATACGTTTGCTCACCAGACGTTGCTGCAGTTGTCACAGCCTTGTCGCTAACGAAGTATTTGATAAGCAGCGCTTTGTAATCGTCCGATGCACGTACGTGAGTAATGGCCGTGTTCAACGCCGTCAGCAAGGATTCATCAGTCGAACGCACGCCAATCTTGTACGCGATATCAGAACCATCCAACTTCGTGACTGCGAACTTCAGGTCAGTTCCCTTTACCGACGATACCGCAAAGGGATAATCGTAGATGAAGGCATCGACCGTACTGTTATCGATTGACTTATCGATAAAATGCGGATCTGCATCGTCTACAACTTGTGCAGCTGCAAGCGGGAACTGGCGGTGCATGAATGCCTTAACGTCCGGGTCACCCTTCAGGATGCCGATGCGAACATCCGGATCATTCAGTTGTGCTGGTGTCTTGATTTTCGACGACGGACCAACGATCAACGAATAACCGAAATCCGTAACGTATGGTGCGCTATACTCGATTCCCTGCACCGGTTGATCGTCCTGATATGTCAGGCCATCCATCGCAATATCAACGGTGTAGTTGCCGTTCGCATCCTTCACCAACAACTGTTTTGGCACCTGTGCATATTCCGGCACCTCGTGATTCATGTCAACACGAACCGCACCACAGCGCGCCGCGAACACTGGATCCTGGAACAGCAGCTTCGCTAAGTCGACGTTGAACCCTGAAATCTGTCCGCCTTCATCGTTGTAGAATGGCTCGCTTGGATTCTCCACAGACACACGAACAACACAATTGCTCAGGATCGACTTCAGGGTATCAGACGATGCCACGTAGGGTTGGGCTGGTGCTTGCTGTACTACAGGTGAAGACTGCGGTGCGGGTGTTTGATTCGTCGCGGACTGACCGAAATCTGTTTGTTGCTGTGCAACCTGAACTTGTTGTGTTGCTGCCTTGTCGAGCAAACCGAAATGCTTCACTCCTACATACGCTCCTGTACCGATTACCGCAACACCAAAAAGGATGAGGAGATTCTTACCTAAACGCGTGGCTGCCATGATTTGTCCTAGCTTGTTGATAGGTTTAACTTCAATGGGTATTTACTTGCCCTGAATAACTGCTAACGCTGCGGGATGCACTTGCCATTTGATTCTCTCGAGATCGGTCGGGTCAACATTCTTCCACTTCGGATGTCCCGTCGCTTGCAACTCCGGCATCTTGTTCATAACGCATCGCACTAGACTTGTGATCTCTTTCTGATACTGACTCTTGAATGCGTACGTGACCAACACGTTGCCTGTCTTATACGTCGAAACGGATTGTTGCTGGAACGGGTATGAGCCAGATGGGATGATCGACTTGGTGTACAATCCGAATGCGTCCAACTTTGGATTCGAAATAGACACAAGACGAACACCGGATGCTGTGGTGAACATCCCAACAGGTCTTCCTGCGTTTACAAACATTGCATCAACCTGTCCCGACTCTACTGCTTTCAGTCCATCCGATTGCTGCAGATTCACTGCATTCCATTGCAACCCGGTCAACGACTTGATCACCTGCACCGAAACCCACGACCCAGATCCTTGCACGTCTTCGTCCACGCGTTTTCCTTGCAGATCATTCAGACTCTGAATCCTCGAGTTGGCAGAAACCAACAGGTGAATCTCCGACGAGAAGAACGGGAATACAACCTGAATCCGGTCCATCATCTTCGGGTCAACGCCTTGCTGATACATGAGAGCATCAAGCTGAACAATTCCGTACTGCACGTTCTTATCCCCGTAAACCTTAGCCAGGTTATCTAGCGACCCATCACTCACTATGTTGCTGATCGGCGTCTGCGGCGTAGAACACACTCGAGCAATGTCACCAGCCATCGGGTAATTTGTTCCAGATGGTTGCCCTGAGGCAATGCCAACCGGTGCCGCGTGGGCGTGTGTCAACAGCAGGACAGACAGGCCGACGGCAACAGCGGTATTCATCGCCGCTTGAATCCAGATTGCAGTGTTGAGCTTCATTGCTGTTTCCCTTGATTGAGGAGGAACTGCACACCACGATTTGCTGATGGGTCAGTCTGCTGCACTACAGGAGCCGGCTGCTCAGCTTGAGCTTCTGCTGGCTGTTGAATAACAACAGGCTGTGCGACCTGAGGACTTGGCGGAGCCGGAGTGTCATCCTCCTGCGTTTGCGCAGGTTGGATGTCCACCACGGGTTCCTGCTTCTTGTCGAATACACCTTTTTGCTTTGCTGCCCAGTATCCACCTCCACCAACCACACCAACAATTACCAGAATGAGGAGATTCTTACCTAACCTTGTAGCTGCCATGATTAATCCTTCTTCGTCCAGTAATTACCTTTGGTATATGCAAGTGGTACCGCAGGTTCGAGTTCGACGTCAACAGGTTGAACCTTCAACTGCAGGGTGCGCGAATTCAAATCTTCCAACACCTTCATGCCATCGTCCGCGCGGATTGCGTCCGTCAGGTTTCTGCCCTTCATGAAGGAGTCGACATCATCCAGGAATGCATCGATCTGACCGAATTGTCGTTCAGTCTCTTCAGACATGAAACCCATCGCTAGATCACGCATACCTTCGACATCTTCCGATCCACGGAACGCAGATTTCAGAACGCCCATGATACCACCCAGTGCATTCGACGCCTTGTACTTGCGGACGATAACGTCGATCTTGTAGTCGATGCTATCATTCGTTGCCTTCAATGCATCAAGCACTTCCTTCAGCTTTGCATCCAAAACTTTAACCTGATCCGCGCCAGGTTGCAATTCCTTAATTGCACCGATTGCTTCAGCCAATTGCATCGCGCGTCCACGAATCTCCGCAGTCTCACCATTATGAGATTGCAGGTAATTCGCTTCCTTCTGCAAGCGTGTCGCGTCTGCCTGGAAACCAGCGATGGTCGATTCGATCAATGCTTGCTGTTCCTTCACCTTACCACGAGCATCACTTGCAACCTGAAGCTTTTGTCTTGCTGCCTTCTGTCGATCCCGTGCCAACCACGCAGGATCATATTGAATGAACGCGTAGGTCAAAGCCCACATAGCCCGCTTGTAGACAAACCACACCAGCTTCGTCAGCCTACCATCAAGAATGATACCAACCAATGCAAGCAATATCAAACCAAGGATGATAGCGTAGATCGTATTCGCAAACAGAGTTATGATGAATGGAAGAATTTTGAAAAGACCCCATCCACCCAGACCCAAGATACCCAAGCCGAAAAACAATCCGGTTGTACCTTCCTTCGTGTTCCAAAAGGAAGGTCGCTTGAACCCCGTTGGGGTAGTGAGATCATTTGGCATTTGTAGCTCCCAGGTACATTTGAACCTTCTTCGAAATATCGCTATACTTTGTGCTAAGGTTGGTCACGATACTTTTGAAGTCGATGTCGGCCTTACTCAGGTCGACCGTCTTCTGTTGCACCGAAGTCACCAGAGTCATCTTGTCTTGCGTTGCTGTGCTCAACTCTTGTGTCAGTTGTTGAATCTTTTGCTCAGCAACGTCTACCTGAGCTTTCGTCTTCTCGAGATCATCTTTCGAGGCGGTGACGAACTCAGCTTCGAAACGTTGTGCGGCTTGTGCAAGAACGATGCCATGCGATTCAACTGCGGTAATCAGTTCTTCTGGTGTGGCTTCAATGATCGCTTGCACCGTACGGAACTTCGTCGGCTCATCCATGCCGGGGACGTTCTTCAACTTTTCCAACTGCTCTTCGAACTTGTTAAAAACAGCGTACGCAGCGCTGCCTCTGATGTCGTGCTCGATGTCCGCGGTGATCGTCGGTACATCAAGTACACCCTGTGCTGCCAACGTAGTTCCTGTTCCTGCAGGAATGGATACGGGAGTAACCGCTTTAGTAACCGGTGCAGGTTTTGCTACCGGTTTCTTGTCGTCTTCAACCAGTCCAAGTTTCTTAAGAAAATCCATGATGTTTCCCTCTGTTGGTTAATGCTGTACCGAATGCTTGAAGCAAAAGAAATGGGGCACCGCCGTTTGCCGACCATGCCCCAACTATTTACTACAGTAAAGTTTACTTCCTCAACTTGTTCTTCACCGACATCAAAGCTTGATGCCAGGCGACGCAGGCATTTATTCCTCGTTCGAATGCTTGCGGTGCCTCTGCAGAATCTTGCTCTGTGAACCACGGAAGTTCCATTGTTCCCTGCCGACCATTCTTTGCAACTACATGGTACAGACGTGGGATAACATACTTGGCAGGTAGTACGTACACCGCACGCATGCCGAACGTGTAAATCTTACCTTCAATGTTCGCTTCGACGCTGAAGTCCATGCCAAAACGCGACACCTCGCCGGTTACGATCGTACCTTCCATCTCACATTCAAACTTATGCTTGTCATCCCACAGCGTACTCATGTTGGTAACTTCCAATCGATTCGCCACGTGGGCATCAACAACTTGAACTCTTTTTCGGAAAATGGTTTGCAGGCGATGCCTAGTTCAAACCAGCGATGTAACTTGCTTGCCATTTTACGACGGAACATGGAATGGTGATTTCTACAACGTTGCAACTCAAACACAGTTATGACTTCATCCATAGTGCAAGACTTTACAACCTGTTTGTATTGCTTGAAGCTCATGTTGAATCTCGATGCGAATTCCTCTTGCTGCTTCTCGAGATCCGTCACGTCACGTTCTAACACCGTATCCATGTTCCGCCCTCTCTACATTAACTATGCGTATGCAGAAGGCTCAAGGTAACTTCTAAGCTTGCTAAACACCTTGGCGACCTGCACGTCAGTGAAGCCGAAGAACTTTGTTGCTCGATCCAAATATCGATCATACGACATCGAATCGATTGCCAGACTGTTGTCACGTTTCAGATGCTCCGAGAATTCAACATCATGGCGCCCTGCGCAACACAGAATGAATCTTTGTAGTTCAGGCTGCATCCTCTCTCCAACCTTCACCAGAGTTTCCATGTGATCCTTGATATGGCTCAAGTATTCACATGGGGCTGTAACCCTGTTGACATGCAGACTGATATCTTCATGCACTGCTTGGTGTTGCCCATGCTCGTCCACATACAACCTATTGCGAACACCATTGACATTCTGCGTTATCATGGTCATCGCTGCATGGTGAATCGTCGTCTTCGCTACGTTTGTCATATGAAGCAATGACTTGAACCTCGGGTAGTGCATGTATAGTGCACGAACTGCACGTGCCCTCAACTCTGCATCCAAATCTTCCCTGTTCTCCCCGTAGGAACGACACAAGAAAATCAACTTCCTTGAAATAAGTTTACCGATGTGCTGGTTCATGTGGTTGCAATGAACCGTATCTTCCACCAACTGATCGAAATCTTCCAACGAGTATGCTTCGTAATCAAGTGACAGGTGATTGAGATTCAGTCTCCGAAGAAACGAAGCGTCAACCGGATCAACCTCATAGTCTACGGCCCTCGGTTTGGCTATCATACCGAATCGGTATTTGTGATAAGCCCAGGCATACAACTTGTAGTTCTTGAGGATCTTCCCTTGCGAACGTGACAGACCAATCAGCCTGTCAGAGAGCTCCTTGTTGTCGAGCAACTTCTTCATGCGGCGTTGATCGATGCGGTGAAACAGATAGGCGTAGTATGCTCCGCCGACACTGCCCATCTCTGAACGTTTGATTCCAAACTCTTCGTGAAGTAACATTATTCCCCCGACAAGCTTCAACCACCGCTGACCATATATTCCATCGTATCAAGACGAGTGCGTCGTTTCTTACGCTGCTCTTTCTCGATCTTGTCGTGCCATTCGCGTGGCGCCGAGTCGATGGTGGGTGGTTCCCACTTGTCCTTCACTGAAGTCTTCTTGATGATCTGATTCGAGGGATCGTGAATCTTGTTCTGATCCTTCAACTCATTCCTCTTTTCAATCCACTGCTTGTGTGTCAAAAGGTCCTGTGCATCTGCAGCAAGATAAGAGATGAACGACTGGCCTCGCGACCGATTTGGATTTCCCATCAACATCAATTCACCGCTGCTTGTGTAACCTGAAACGAAACCACAAAGGTAATTCGAGATGAAGTCTTTGCCGATCTTGAAATACAACTTCGTGCCAATCGGCCACTGCGTCTTCTTTGTTTTTGTTCGTAGAAGTCCCAAAAGGACTCGTCGCTCCGAGAACGAAAATGATTGGAAAAGGGTTACAACATGAACGAACTCGTCCGAGTTCTTGGCGATCCTCGTGATGTCAGGTGTAAAACACGATGGTGCGATCCCCACAGCTTTGATGCCCAGTTTTGAGCAGACCTCTTGTTTGGAAGAATGTGGATGTTTCTTATGGTGTAGGCATTCCCCACACCTGAAAGCTTCGCCAAGGGATTTGGCTGACGCTTTCCCCAAAACGTTTTTCTTGAGCATTGGTCGATACTCATAGTACAATTTTTTTGTTGACTGACATGCCCCATCAGTCGGCCGTACAACCCCACTAAATCAACCACCTCCAAAGTTTTGACACGATCGCATAGTGTATCAAACATCCCGGCCTCTTGTCAATCCCCGGGAAACCCAATAGTGAAGCAGGTCTCAGGGTTTTACCAGAACCAGGCCCTGAGGTGGGGTTACGATCATTCCGGTGTCTTCCTGATACTTCTGTTCTAACGGTGCTGGTGCAGGACGCGGCATAACCACATCTTCATACGCGAGGATCATTTGCTCTATAGGTGGGAATGCACCAGAGCAGGTAAGGTACGGAATCAAAGCAAACTGCGGACCATGTTGTGTCATACCCGAAAGGAATTCCATCGGCTTTTCAATATGGAAGCCATAGTCATCTGACTTGGTAACTTTTGCTAAAACCGTCTGCCCACTGGCCAGGTGGAAAGCAATAATTGATCCATCAGCAATTTCGTCCATCAGACACCTCTCGAGATCAAATACAGATTAAGATTGTGTGCGGCGTGGTTGAGGCGATCCATTGCCTCACGGGATTCCTTGAGCTTCTTCAAGACCAAGGATTCTTGCAGTGCACGCTGCGCCAGATTGACTTCGGTGATTGACTCACTCCAGTCAAGGATTCCACGACGTTCTTCCACATCTGTGGTCGGACTGTTGTCGAACCATCGGCTTTCCTTCACTTCTTCTTTTTGTACTTCCTTCACTTCTTCGCTCATCGTTACCTCACGTGGTTAAGGATCTGGTGTAAAGTGACGCTGATACAGCTGCGCCAATGCGAGGTCATAAATTGCTTCACGAGATTTTGCCTGGGGATAGACACGCTTCAACATCTCGAGCATATACTGCTTCTTCTGGTCCAGTTCTAGGACAACCATCTTCTTCTTGTTTGGGTCTCCAGACGTTGCCTGGAATGCCATGTAGGCACGTGACGCCAGCCACAACAACTTCTTCTGCCTTTCGCCAAAGTCTCCGTACAGTAAATCAAAATATGGCTTCTTTGAACTCAAACGGTTTGCAATCTTGTGGAGCTTAGAGTGATGCATATCACAAAGCGAAACCTGCGGACCATCCACACCACCTGCCTGACGCGGGATGATATGGTGCTCTTCTCTATTTGCTGGGCCAGGCGGGTTCACGTCGGAAAAACGCGCGCCACACACCCAACACTCTGGCAGGTTTGCTAGGGGTTGCATGATGATACCTTTTCGATTCGGCTATGAAACATGAAACTATTTGCGGTCTTTCCCGCCGTCAGACATATCACGCACTTCCGTACTAGCGACAAGGCACAGTATCAACCGACCCTACGGCGAACCACGCCAAGCATTTTGGGAAGTCCCAAGGAATATCTATGGAGGTGAAGGTAGCGTATATGCCATCCGGTGTTATTTCTGACAGCAGACACCTCCGGCTGGTCTGCTCCGCGGCAGTCGACGTTCCACAGCGGCGTTGACTTGTACATGCGTATTTACTATTCTCAGTTCGCGGCGTCGACCACGCGCGTTGTGTAGTAATCCATGTCCGGAGCATTGTCGTATTCTTTGTGGAGAATGATTTCCGCATCGAACATGAGAGGGTAATGGTTCGCGTACAGGGTGTCTGCCCACGAGTTGATGAGAGCACGCCTATGCGGTTTCATCGTCGGCATGTTGCGCTTGATACAAAGGTATGGGAAATAATGCTCACCGTAAAACGCAGACGGTGCGTGCTCACGAAGTTCCCTGCAGCGGGTAAGCAGCTGTTCGCTCTGCAGCGGCAGCAGCAAGGAGGTTTCACCCGTCGCCGAATCGTAAAATCTATCCATAGATCCTGCGTCTGCTTTGTAAACCTTCGACTCATCTGCTTCCATGATCTCTGTCGAGCTGTTGATCTCTACCGAGAATGATTGCAGGTCCAGATCAATCGGCGATCCGGAGAAAACATTTGATAGGTATTCAAGGGTGTCCGGTGTGGGCAACACCACCAACTGATAGATCAACATTTTTAACCTCGCTGTACCACAGTGTACATATCCTTCAGCTGCGGAAAATGTTCAAGCAAGTAATTCACACCTTGCCCTCTTGCTACCCGCATCTCTACGTTCGTACTTTTCGGATCGAATGGATAGCAACCGTCAGGCATAGCCACCTCCATGTAAATCTGATCCGTTCCTGCTCCGGTCACAATCGTAACCTTGATTACCGTCATGTAAACGAGTGGCATTTCATCCTCAGAATGCGAAACCGAATCGATCAATCTTGACGTGGCCACCTGCGAATGCCCGGGCAAATGCCGAAAGATCACGCTCGGTCATTAACCAAAACCATGAACCCCCAGTTGCACCATAAGGTCTATCCAGTACGAAGAAGTACTTTTGTCCTGTTTGCTTTTCGATCATCTTCTTGATCTCTGTAGCCTTGGCTATGATTTTCTTTGGATCAACCTGACGTTCAATCGCACCCTTTCGCAACTCGAGGAACGATTTGTTGATACCCAGAACCAACTGGTTGTGGATCACGTTGTAGTCACCGACCTTGACGATGTCGAATCCAGCCTTCTTCAGACTCGGCGTATTCAAAGGACCCTTGATGAGGGGTACGACCGGAACCCGGGTTAACACAAACGGTTTCTTCTGGAGAGCAGAAATGTTTTCAGACTCCTTCTGCGTTTGCTTCAGGACCTTTCCGAATTCATCCAGGATCTTTTCCTCTGATTCCTCGACACGCACTTCATTCTCTTTGCCAACCGAGGCAATCGCCTTGTTGGTCGACTCAATCAACGCCTCAACATGCTTCACCGCTTTACGGCATGCAAGGATGGACAACGTCTTCTTGTCCACGGCAGCACCAATGAATACTCCTTCGCGCAGGGAAGTAAGCTCGTTGGAGCATGATCTTAGAGCCTTGCTGACACCGAGTGGTGGTTTGTTTTCCATGATGGTTGTCACCGACTTCAGTGCTGCGGTGAGTCGCTTCAACTGCTCAGGTTTTTCTACCACGTACAACTTCGACACCTTCAGTACTGCTTTGTCCAACTTGGCCTTGAGTTTGATTAGAGCATTTTTCTTAGCTTCCAACTTCGCCTTGATCTGTGAATCTTCGGGTGCTTTTTTAGCACGAAGTTCCAGTTGAGGCAACAACTTATTCAACTGTGATTGATTCTTCGAGATCAGGTTGTTGCCCGCCTGAAATCTGTCAAAGTTTGAATCAGCTACTCGCTGTAGATTCTTCATGTCTCACCTTCGTTGTTTACGAATTGGTATTGGAAGTGCATCTCTTAGCATGAAATTCACTTCCAATTCCTGGAGCACAAACGGTAAAAAGCAGAAAGGTTTCCCAACTGTAACTGGGAAACCTTTCCACTAGTGGACACCAGACTTACGCGAGATCGAGCATGAAGCTCTTGTCCTTCTTCGCGCCAGCCTTCTTGACTACTTTTTTCGCCGCAACCTTCTTGACCACCTTCTTCATGGTCGGCTTGGTGCCCGTCTTCTTCGCTACCTTCTTGGCTGCGACCTTGACCTTGACCTTGACCTTCTTCGCAGTCTTCGCCGGTGCTTCTTCATCGTCTTCCACTTCTTCAACCTTCGAAGCGCGGGTCGACTTGCGTGCTACCTTCTTCGCGGCACCACGCGTCGTCTTCTTTGCAGCCGGACCACGACCCCCGACCTTCTTCTTGGCCTTCGCTGCCTTGATTGCCTCGCGCAGTTTGGCGATGGTCAGTTCTTTCTTTTCCAATGTCTTCTCGAGACGCACGTTGGTGCGCAGGATCTTGCCGAATTGACCGGCGGCTTGACGAAGGACAGCGGAAGGGTTAGATGCTTTTTGCGTTGCCATTTTAGTTTCCTGTTTGAATCTGAAAAGTTAAGATGGGGAATATCCCCTACTGGTTATTTACTACATCTTGCTGCAAGGTGCAACCTATACTACCCATCAAATCGTTGCTTGTTTAAATTGGCGGATGCGTTACAGCTCACCCTGCGGTTGACGCGCAAGTTTGCTCGCATTCATGGCCGCCTGGAACATATTGGCGGTTGCCTGGGTTGCGGTACCCACCGCTTCATTCACCAACTCGTTCGAACACGTCTGCAGATCATTCGCCATGAGCATCAACCGCTTCGCCTGATTCCTGAGCTTGTGCGAGAGCTCCGAAAAGCCGACGTACAGAAGTCCGTCTGCGAGATCCAGAAGACGATTCGCTTCCGCATTGAGTTCGCTGCCCAGCGATCCAACACGAATTGCCGGAGGATCCATTTCCATATCGTTGTTCATCGCTTTCCCCTTTGTGGTTGAAGGAAGGAAGCCGAGGCTTCCTTTTCCAGGTTTAGGCCCCGAGAGCACGCGAGGCAATGGGCTTAACCTTTGAGTCTTTTTTCAGACGTACCTTGATCGCTGGTTGCGCCAATCCGAATTCGGATAGCCAAATCACCGGATGCTTACCATCGCCAAACGACTCATGCACAATCACAGCAGTCTGAATGGCACTTGTGTTACCGACTTTTACATGCTGTACACCATCGTACAGGAAACCACACAAAAGCGGTAGATTCTCAAACCTAGTGAGGTCAACTCCCTTCGTTTTATCACTTGCAGGTTTTACTCCACCTGCAACCTTGGTGACGTGGCCGACAAACTTCAACTCTTCGCCGACAACTTCACGGACTGACTGCCCGGAATGTTCCGGCACGGAACCCTCACCGGGAATACTGAAGATGACATCGTAGCATTCATTGCCTTTAACCTTGACGACACGACCCTGACCGTGAGCAGGGTGCTCCACAATATCGTTCTTCACAAATCCCGCTGCCAACTGTTCAGGTTTCAATCTGTTCGTCCAGAGCACAAGTTCAGCGACGTTATACGTCTTCGTAGAATTCGCGTCAAGAACAAACCGTTCGTGGCAGATAACAACGTTCATGCCGACGTTGATACCTTGAGGATTCAACCCGGACACAATCCAACCCACCGGTTGTTTGGGCTTCTCCGACAAAGCAACGAATGTTCGTTCGCCCGTCTTTGCGTTGGAAACGTAAGCTGAGATGATCTCCTGCACGGGATTCGGTTTGATCTTCAGTTTCTTACTAAGATTTTTCTTAAGCTTACCGACATCGGATTCTTTCGAGGGTTCAACATGTACGGCCGACGCTAGCGCCGCCGATTTGATTAAATCCTGATCCGTCACGTCGCCAGACCACGTTTGCTTGTCTTCGATCTCTGCTGCGGTGGGGAACGCAAATGCCTTCGCATTGTTTTGTTCTACTTCAGAACGAAGAGCGCTCTTCACAGTCTTCTTCGTAACCTTCGGGTACGTCGGCTTCTTCGCCATTTCGACCTTGGACTTGACTGCGATCTTCTTTGCTGACTTTGCCATGATGTTGCGTTCCTTGATGGAATGATGTTGCTGGCCATTGATAAGAGGAGGCCAGCTAGCCTCAAATCAACTAATGCTTCAGTATTTGAAATCCCTGGCTAACTTTGCCTATGTTTTCTTCAATCACAGCCATTGAGAACTCTTTATAGAAAAAATCCATCCGAACTTCGGCCTGGTCTTCAGATATAGATCTTGGTTTCAGCTCATCATTCACCTGAATAACGAACTCCATAGTTTTCTGAGTAGACCCACTACGATGCAACTCTTCCAGAAGAAATTTGTAAATATCCTCCCACACCAATTTCTTGCCTTTAATCTTTGAGGAGAAGACTCTCATTCTATTGAACCAGGTTAAAATCTCTTTCTCCCACCCTCTGGTGTAAGTTGAGGTAGGGAACAACATTATCTTGAACGCATGAGTGTGCACCTGATCACCCAACTCCTGAATCTTGTTCTTGGCAAACTTTCGGTCGTATGCCATCGCGGTCAGCTTCAACCGCTTTACTGAATTCGTTTTCATGTTGATGGTAGTTCCATCGCTGTGAAATCTACCACGGGTGGTGGCTGATAGATTTCAATCGTAACAAACTCTACGCAGTTGTCATGCATGAAGGAGTAGGCGAACAGTCGCCCAAGCTGGGCTTCGGTCAGCAGAACGGCCCGTCGTGAGAACGAGAAGGTACCATCACCGGACGTATCAACAAAATCCTTGCAGTCTTTCAAACCGGCGTTGGTACCTTCTCGGAGAGCCTTGATAGCTTCAATTTTGCTGCTGGTTATGATCCGTATTGACACAAGATATTTCTTCATCATTTTCCCAATTTCGTTTGAAACGGCAAAGTGGAGCCTCAGCCCCACAAAGATTAGCTCGCAGATTTGTCAATCAACCAAACATCGTACGCGTTGGTGAGTGGATCGAATCTGATTCTAAGAAGACCAAAAGTTTTCACAGGCCATTCCCAGACTGCGTAGTGACCCTTCCACTTCACCTTTGTTGGAACTTTTTCCCGCAAGTTGATGATTGTGGGCCTGCAATGTTTTGCAGTGAACTGAACTTTGCCACCGGCATTTGTCCAATGCCCTCCGACTTTGAGTCCGAGCTCATCTAACAGTTTTCGCGCCTTTTCAATGTCTGCTTTCATGCTCTCTCCGTTCCGTTGGAAGTTGTCCTAAATCAGAATGCGTCGTTCACGCCGTTGTAACGCGGAGTGCGAGTCTTGCGCGCCACAGTCTTCTTTGCTACCGGCTTCAGTGTCTTCTTAACCGCTACAGTTTTCGTCACAGCTTTCTTTGCGGGTGCAGGCTTGCCCCCGATTTTGCCACCAGCCTTCAGTGCGGTAACAACGAGGTCCATCGTGAACTTCATACGACGGCCGCTTTCGTCTGTAGCAACGAACGGGAATTTCGGGCGGCTGGGGTATAGACCGATCAGTGTGAATGTTTCCCCACGATACTCAAACGTGTCGTTCAAGCACGAAGCAGGAACGCCAAACGAGTCAGAGTATCTTTTGAAATCCGCAGCCTCGGCAGATTCGACCGATCCGTCAGGGTTCACAACTGAAACGTTGATTTTCAGATCAACGCTCGTTGCTGTTTTCATTGTTCCACCGGCTGGTCGAAAAGCCACGCCATATTTGCGCCCGAGCGCTTCGAGCTCAGCGATCATTGCGTCGGAAAGGACGCGGCAGGCTGTACGGTCGAGGGTCTTGATTGCTGTTGTCTTTGCCATGATGAAACTCCGTTTCGTTGGGAGGGTGTGAAAACGCGAACAACGCGCGAAAACCGAAGTGCGTTTTCGCTACGTGCCCATGCCATACTATTGTAACATTTCTGTCAGGTTTCGTGGAACATTCGAAAACAGTTGTAGGATAAAAACAACACCCGAAAACCACTGTGTGGGCAGTACTATCTCTGCTCCAGGCGCTTACTCAATCGAATGTATACCGTCGCGTACAAACCAGTAGGATCGCAGCCGGACGCGCGGTTCGCAAGCGCAACATTGTCGATGCCGTTCGCAACGAACACCCCATAGTAGTACGCGACCTTCAACACCTTTCGATATCCATCCACGAGAACGTACTCACCAACGCGTGGGATTGCCAGAGCGTCCTGGATTGTGATCGTTGCTATACCACCGAGCTTATCGCTCATCGGAATTTCGTAGTCTATCTGCATGTCACACCACGGTGAGTTCCTGATTATCTTCACGATCCTGATACGTCTGATCCTTCAGGACGAGATCGCGAACGCGCAGCACGTCGAGTAGCACCTTCTCTCTTGGTTTCTTCACCCACGCCTGCAGCTGCTTCAGCAACGTTTGCTGCTCCTTCAGTTTCGCCTTGTACTCGTTCTGGTTCAGCTTCGAGATTTTGCGCAGCTGCAGGTCACAGACCAACTTCGCCTGTTCTATAGTGATCTTCAGCGCTTTCACCAATGCTGCCTCAGGGTCCTCAGACTTCCGAATCGTCTTGATGATAAGATCAATGTGATCCGCGGCGTAGATCATGAGCTCAGAGTACGCTATGTCACGTTCGGTATACGAGATGCGATACGCCAAGCTGCGCAACTCAAGCTTCATCCTCTCCCGAAGCCACGCAATAATCAACTGCGGAACTGACAGAGCTTCGATCTTCGTATCGAAACTGACAACGCCATCCTCGATGCTGGAAGTCCGTCTCGTCACATTAATCTTGAACGGGCGACGTTTGACTGTTGCCTTCTGCACCTTTGCCACAAACTTATCAAACTGATCGAAGTTATACGCGGGCTTGCACACTACAGTGAAGGTAGTCGAACCTTCGGAGTTCAAGCATGTCAAACACTCGGGCATTTTCCGCACAGCTTCGGTGAACTTCTCAAGATCAGTTCCTGGTGGCCAATCGTTGATGACGATACGTTTGCTGTCCCGATCGACCTGAAGATCAGACTCGAACTGTACACTTGCATAAGGTGAGGTGAACAACTGATTCCACTGTGCCTTGTTCTCTTTCGATTGAACAAGTTGCCCGCCCCAACGATGGCTGAACTTCAGCGTCTTGGCAAAATCCAGCGGCTGCAGTTTCTCACCCTTCAGCAATCTTTCAATTACACTCACGA
>Ga0302301_1000220_pt1 | contig 36563 bp, 25 predicted proteins | sample III_Palsa_E1_2_FD_194544 | JGI IMG/M metagenome (GOLD analysis project Ga0302301, IMG submission 194544) | Peat permafrost microbial communities from Stordalen Mire near Abisko, Sweden - III_Palsa_E1_2 | ecosystem: Environmental > Terrestrial > Soil > Palsa > Peat permafrost | place: Sweden... | reverse complement strand
TAATCTGATAGATCATATTATCTTGAGCTGCTTTAATAGTAAGGTTTTGTGTTATATCGTCGAAGAGAGATTGGCTAGCCAAACCATCATCTAAAAGCTGAATTGCTTCATCAATCCAATAAATGGGCTCTTTAATATCTTGAAAAAGTTGCCTTATGACATCAGCATGGGGATGAGGAAATACAACGGTTATTTCAGCACTTTTTATATCTTCTGCAATGGGTTCATGAGTTATTGCAGAAGATACAGAAGTCACCGCTGTTGATTCTGGCTCAACAGGTTTAACCTCATCGATTACGGATTGAGGTATACTATTTTCTGTTAAATTTCTCACTTCGGGCTGAATGAGCGATGGAATAGGAGCAACAACCACTCTAAAATCTACATTATCAACCAGCTCATTTGGCATATTGTCTTGCATATAATGCCAAGCCAACCATTGGGGTAACTGGCTAGCGTGAGTAATCTTTTGCTGATCAATTGCAGCAATTAATTGCGCCTCTAAATTGAATTTCTTATTGATATTGGAATTAACAAAAACAATAATTGCCGCTTGCTTTTCTCCTGGTTCTTTATTCCATTCTTTATGGCGCCTTTTCTTAATTTCCTCTTTAAATAAATTTTTTATTTCATGATACACTTGCTCTGCTAATTTAGCATTAATCGTTCTTAACGATTGAAGGAGCACTTTATTAAGTGCGGGCGGGGGTATCAATTGTTTTTGCAAAGATGCTTCAAAATCACGTACATTGCTATTGATATCAGTAATAGTATGGAACACTTCCCTTGTCTGCTGCCGCAAGTTAGTAGTGAAATGTTCTTGCTCTTCAATTCCAGCTAATTGCATAGCAACTAACGGTGTACCTATCTCATCTGCCACTAATTGCAATGCGGTTAATTTCTGCCTTTTTTCTACAAATTTGTCTTCGAAGAAATTTGTCATTGTTTGTAGCTTATCTACTATTTTTTTAGCTGTTCTTTCTGCCATTTTTATTTGTTGAATAACACTATTTGCTACCTCATTGACCTCCCTAGGTGAATCAAATGAAACTAATGCAATTTTTTTCTCAGCTGTTTTCATTAGGCCATTTATGTGCTCGACGTGTTTTGTAATTTCTTCCCACAAAACGATTAGCTCCGCTCTTCGCGGAGTAAGATCAGCCAGTTGTGCTAAATCTCCAGCAATATCCCTTTTTATAGCAATAGATTCATTTTTTCTAACAATAAGTTGAGGTGGTGCAGCACGAGGTGGAACATCTCGCCTACCATACCGTCTAACAACTTGTGAATGCGTATAGCTAACAAAAGAATACACTGCTGAAATAAATAAACCTAACGCGCCTAAAATAGCACCATATAACAATGAAGTGCCTGGAGACTGCAGGATTGCGTTCCATAACAACCTTATTACATTTATCAATCCTTCTTTTTTTATAAATTCCATGAGGTGGAATAGGAGGGCGAAATTGCCATCAAATCTTCGATTTAAACGCTGTATTTCCTTGGTAACCTCTTGTTGCAATGCCTCCATGTAAAATGCTTTCGATTTTAGATCCACGCCATTACCTGCAGGAAAAAGCTCAAAAGCCTTTCGTCTAATAGCAACCATTGTCTCAATATTTTCTTCAACGAGTGGATTAACCTCATCAAGCCATTCAACACCATAAATAGCTGCTTCTGCCAAGGGAAGAGCATAAATGATCAAATTAGGTTCTCTATCTTTTGCCCACTCCCTCTTAATTCGATGGGGATACTCTAAATAATCTCCATGAGTCTCAAGGAGTTTGTATAAATGACATTCAGCAAGCGATTGAATAAATTCTCCTATCTTTAACGTTGGCCTCTGAGTAAAAATATTTGGGGAAATAAGCTTTATAAAATCGGCCTGCTGATGCATTAATCTCTCGACCATCTTAATATAATAAGAAGCTTGTTGAAATAAAGGCGATAAATTCGGGTTTGTTGATGCATAATCATTAATCGTTTCACGCGCTGATCGCTTTAAAAAATAGAAAAAAAGATTTGAATGATATCGTCCATCTTGCAATTGTAATGGCATAGAAAAATCAGTAACTCTACTGAGAACCTCAACATTTAGGTACCATTGCATGGGTTTTAAAATAGTTGGAGTTCGTTGAGCAATAGATTGCAGATAATGACGTGTTGCTAGTACCCCATTCATTCTAAGATGTATCGTAAACCAGAGATCAACAAGATTACTTAACTCTTCATTATCTGGGGTTGGTTGGGTGAAATATTTTTCAATTTCCTTATCAAATCTTTCGCAAGCCGCTACAAGGTTCTCATAAGTATTTGGGCGTGTTTGTTCAAATAATTCGGCATGTGCAGTTAATGTATGAAGATATCTTGCTACTTTTAATAAATTAGCTACGGATCCCAAAGCGAGCAATTCAAAAGATTGTTTAATAATTTTTATAGCTTTGTCTTTGGCTGCATGATTTCTATCTACTATATCCATGCTGGCTTGCAGAAAATCCAATTCACCCCATAGAGCTGCTGTTGATTTTTTGCTTTTAGTAGAAATAGCGGGGGGAGTTACTGATACAATGGGATTACTTTTTGGTACAGTAAAAGTGTGAATATCCAATGGGGTTATTGTGGAATTATTATGATCCAAGGGGACTAATGTAAGATCCCCTTCACGTCGCACAGGATTAACAGCACGCACTCCAGATGCTGCAAATAAGGCTAAAAATGCAGTGAATGCTCTGAGCATATTGGCCAGCGTCAAATAACGTGTTAACTTCATAAAAACTCCACTCTATACGTACTAATAAACTACATTACTTCTTTTAATGCTTTTACATACTTCGCAATATCTTCTTCTGTTTTTGTTTCCGTGGCACATACTAAAAGACAATTTTCTAATTCAGGGTAATATGGTGCTAAAGCAAATCCGCCTAAAATACCTTTCGCAGCTAATTCCGGCAATACTACATCAACAGGTTTTGATAACCGCAATACAGCTTCATGGAAATAGGTTCCCTGAAATACTAAAGAAACTCCAGAAATCGCACATAATGCTTCAACTAATTTCACGGTATTAGCATGACAATGTGCTGCTACTTTGGCTAATCCTTCGCTGCCTAATAAACTCATATAAATCGTACTAGCCGTCACCATTAATCCTTGATTGGTGCAAATATTGGAAGTAGCTTTAGCACGGCGAATATGTTGCTCTCGCGCTTGTAGGGTTAAGGCAAATCCTTGTCGACCTTGTGTATCCACGGTACGACCAACAATACGACCTGGCATTTGGCGAATTAAATCCATCTTGCAGCAAATAAAGCCAAAATAAGGTCCGCCCGATGATAAGGGTATTCCTAAAGGCTGGCCCTCACCGCAAGCAATATCAGCGCCTTTTGTGCCCCATTCACCAGGCGGTTTTAATAAGGCTAATGCTGTAGGGTTAACCAAGCCAATCACTAATGCTTTTTGCTCATGCGCCCAATTGGTTAATTCGTCCACTGATTCTACTGCACCAAAAAAATTGGGTTGAGGAATAATGACGGCACTAATTGACTGACCATTATATTTTTTTAAATCATTAAAAGAAATCGTGCCTTCTTTTTCTTCAAACGCAATTTCTTGTAACGTAATATGTTGAGCAACCACAATAGCTTCTAATACTTCACGGTATAAAGGATGAATATTGCGTGGCACTAACACCGTACGTGCACTTGATTTAGGTTGCGAGCGAATAGCCATTAATACCGCTTCGGCTAATGCAGAAGCGCCATCATATAATGAAGCATTTGAAGCATCTAACCCGGTTAATCGCACCATTAACGTTTGGAATTCATATAATAATTGTAATGTTCCTTGGCTTGCCTCAGCTTGATATGGTGTGTAAGCGGTATAAAATTCACCTCGGCTAGCAATATCCCAAACAGCGGCAGGAATATGATGTTCATAAGCGCCAGCACCAATAAATCCTAATAAACCACTATCTTGTTGCGCGCGCTGTTGCATTAATTGCATCAATTCCATTTCAGTAAGCCCGGTTGGTAAATGATCAATACCGGTTTCTTTTAATACGGAGGGAATTTCATCAAATAATGTTTCAATACTATCAACACCAATGGTGCGCAACATCGTTTGCACATCATCATCCGTATGCGGAATAAATGGCATTATTCACCTTCCTGAATTAATGCAGCATATTCTTCGGCTTCTAATAATTCATCCCACTCGCCTTCATCAAGCGGTTTGACACGAAATAACCAGCCATCTCCATAAGGATCACGATTCACCAAAGCAGGTGTTGCTTCTAATAAATCATTGATGGCAGTAACTTCGCCTGTAATAGGGCTATAAACATCGGATGCGGCTTTTACTGATTCAACCACACCTGCCTCATCACCCGCGCGAATATTAGTATCAACTTCTGGTAATTCGATAAATACCAAATCACCTAATAAATGTTGTGCTTGATAAGTAATTCCCACGGTAAATGTACCATCATCTTCTTCCCGTACCCATTCGTGGCTTGGGGTATAACGTAATTCACTGGGAACTTGTTGCTCGCTCATCATGGTCTCCTAATAGTAAATAATTAATTAGCATAATTTTTCTTAACAAAAGGTGGACGCACAATTTTAGCGGGAAATAATTTATCCCGTATCATGACATCCACTACCCCCTCAACTCCTGCATCAATTCGCGCTAAAGCAATGGCTTGTTGCAATGTTGGTGAAAAAGTCCCGCTGGTAATTTCACCAATTTGTTTGCCATTTAACCATACCGCTTGATGCGCGCGTAATACGCCTTTTGTTTGCAGCACTAAACCAACTAACCGCTTAGTTACTCCATTTTGCTTTTGTGCAACACATTTTACTTTACCAATAAAATCTCGCTCGGATGGATCAAGCGCCACAGTCCATGCCAAATTGGATTCCAATGGCGTGGTGGTTTTATCCATATCTGAGCCGTATAAATTTAAACCAGCTTCCAAACGTAAGGTATCTCTAGCACCTAATCCGCAAGGTTGTACGCCAAGGTGCATTAATTGCTGCCAAACCTCAATTGCACGGGCATGAGGGAGAAACAACTCTACCCCATCTTCCCCGGTATAACCGGTGCGCCCGATGAAACCTTGATCCAGGGCACATCCTTGGAAGGCTGATAATTGTGCAATAGTAGCATATAGCTCGGGAGAAAATAATGCTTTTAAGGTAGCAAATGCTTGCGGGCCTTGCAGTGCCAATAGCGACCAATCATTACGTTGAGTTAGCTCAACCTCAAATGGCACCGCTTGCTGTTTAAACCAAGCAAAATCTTGCTCTCTTGTGCCAGCATTGACGACAATACGATAATGTTCATCATCAAGATAATAAACAATTAAATCATCTAACACGCCGCCCTCGGGATTTAATAAGCAAGAATAAAGAGCTTTTCCTGATTGTTTTAATTTTGCGACATCGTTTGCTAATAAATAGCGTAAAAACTCCGTTGAGCGTTGTCCCTGCAGATCGACAATGCTCATATGTGAGACATCAAATACCCCTGCATGTTGGCGTACCGCTTGATGCTCAGTAAGTTGCGAACCATAATGCAATGGCATTTGCCACCCGGCAAAATCGACCAATAAAGCCCCTTGTTGTTGATGAGTGGCGTAAAGGGCTGTTTGTTTGCTCATAGTAGGCTCCTTGTGTAGCTTGTGAGCTGATTATATCGATTGTTGATAAATATGCCTACTATTACAGCAGCGAATAAAAAATTTTTATTGACTAACTAATTACTTTGTTAGAGAATTGTCTGTTAATATTTAGGCAATTAAATTAATGAGTAATATAAAATATGAACGGCGATAATCTCCCACCTACAACTACAGAAAGTCTCCTTGCGGCAAGTCCAGGTACAGAGCCTAACATACCGACCGTTGCCCTTTCTGCAAGTGGGGTCAATGGGCTTGCGCTTTTATTACCCATATCACCCGCAATGCCAGATAGTGACCGTCCATTACTTACAAGAAATGTACTCGATGGATTTACTCCACTTCGTAATGCCAAGACATCACCTGTAGTGCCTCATCCCGTTTCTTTTAGTGAACCAACTTCATCACGTCATGACAGTACCGCAAGCACTAACTTAGAAAAAGGTAGTTTAGCTGAGCTGCGTGCTTGGCGCGCACAAAGGCGAGCGCCAGCATCACAACCTTCCCCCCCCCCATCTGCAGAAATTGCACATGTCGAAGGTACAATTGCTGAAGGTGAGACTCCAATATTACGATCTCATAGTCATATGACCATGGGACGAAGTAATAGTTCTGAACACTAAACTATTACTCTACTTCTGCAGCTCCATTTAAAACCGACTACCGCGTTACCGAGAGCTAGCGATGACGCGGTAGCTACATTTTCAATAAATTCCCATATCCCTAATTGCTGCCACGCGCTACAATAGCGCCTATAAAGAAGAATGTACTGGTAGAAATTACATATGGATGACCATCAACAAGAGCAATTCTCTCAATTGTCCCCAGAGGCGATAACAAAAGCATACGCATATTGCCAACAAAAAGCGGCACAAAGTGGCTCTACTTTTTATTATAGTTTTCTGTTTTTGCCTCCAAAAAAACGATGTGCTATCACCGCACTCTACGCTTTTTGCCGCGAAGTAGATGATATTGTCGATGAACATAAAGAGCGCTCCGTTGCCAGGACAAAACTGAATTGGTGGCGCGAGGAAATTACTAGATTGTATGCGGGCAATCCGCAACATCCTATTACTCAAACTTTAGCCATCTATATGCCAATTACAACGACACCCCAACATTTATTTTTAGATTTAATTGATGGCATGGAAATGGATTTGGATATCAGTCGTTATCCTAGCTTTCGCGAATTAGAATTATATTGCTACCGTGCTGCTGGTACAGTGGGATTATTAATAACTCATATCATGGATTATAACTCCCCTCAAACATTTACAGGGGCAAAAAAGTTCGGTATTGCATTGCAGCTTATCAATATCATTCGTGATGTGGGTGAGGATATTCGTCGTCATCGCATTTACTTACCAACCGATGAAATGGAACGCTTTAATGTACAAGTAAAGGACTTGCAAGAAAAACAACCCAATGCGGCCGTCCAACAACTGCTTGCATTTCAAGCTGAACGCGCCAAAACATTTTATCGAGAAGCGCTTGCTACATTACATAAAGAGAATCAAGCAAAACAAATGACAAGCCTTATTATGGGTGATGTTTATTACCAATTATTATTGGAAATTGAGCGAGATAATTTTGCTGTTCTTGATAGACGTATTACATTAACACCGATCCGCAAATTATGGATTGCATGGTGTGTTTATCGCAAAGCAAAAAAAGGCGAATATACGCGCTAATAAATTTATTTCAAGAAAAACCAAAAGAGGTCTCATGAAAATAGTTATTATTGGAGGTGGTTGGGCAGGATTAAGCGCCGCTGTTCGATTATGTCGTCAACATGAAGTGACTGTATTAGAAGCTGCTCCTGAAATTGGAGGGCGCGCGCGTGCAGTAACTATTAATGCAATGCAATTAGATAATGGTCAACATGCTCTATTAGGCGCTTATCATCATTTATGGCAATTACTAGAAGAAATGGGTGTATCACCCAAAACCGTTACCAAACGTTATCCTTTAAAGTGGTACATGGCAGGTAAAACGGGCGCAATTACTAGTAAAATAGAAATGAAACCACTTTTACCAGCCCCGTTTTTCTTACTTAATAGCTTATTACTCGCCAGTGGCTTATCTTTACATGACAAATGGTCTGCAATTAATTTTGGCCGTAGTGTTATTCAAAAATCCTTTACGTTGCCACAAGATTGCAGCGTCAGCGAGCTGTTAGCACAACATAATCAATCACCACTATTGGTTAATCAAATATGGACTCCTCTTTGTTTCGCCGCATTAACCACGCCACCTGAAAAAGCAAGCGCGCAAATATTTTTAACAACGATGGAATTAGGCTTTAATCAAAAAGCTAGCGATTGTGATATATTATTACCGCGCAATACCTTATCTGACGTTTTACCCATACCCGCTCAAGAGTATATTACTAAACATAACGGCCATGTTTTTACTTTAACAAGAGCTGAAGAATTAATTTTTACCGAAGAGAAATTAACTGGTGTTCGTAGCAAAGAAAAACTATTTGCCGCTGATAAAATCATTATTGCCACGCCACCTGAGCAAGCTTTATCATTAATTAGTCCTTATCCTGCATTATCTGAATTACAAAAAACATTACAACGATTTCGACCTTCTCCAATAACCACTATTTATTTACAATATGATCGTCCGATTATGTTCGAATACCCCATGATTGGCTTACATGATACAATTACCCATTGGTTATTTACCAAAGCCCATTGCCAACATCCTACTGTAGTAGCTGGGGTTATTAGCGGTCCTGGGGAGCATGAAACTCTCGATAATGCCACTTTAATTGCCAGAGTAAATCAAGAGGCTTTAGCTACGTTATGCCCTAAAGCGACACTACTGCAAGGCCGTGTGGTGCGAGAAAAATATGGTGGTTTTGAATGCGCCGTAGGTAATAATCAATGGCGCCCTGATAATCAAACCACCATTGAAAATTTATGGTTAGCTGGAGATTATACCAATACCAAATTACCGGCAACTTTAGAGGGCGCAGTACAAAGTGGCGTAAACTGTGCTAATAGAATAATGAGTTTTACGAAATTAACTTAAGCGGATAATACTATGACAAAACAACCTTATCATCCAACACCTAACTGCCTTGCAAACCGTGTTATTTTAGTAACAGGTGCTGGTGATGGTATTGGTAAAGCCGTTGCCATGGCATTTGCTGAACATGGTGCCACTGTCATTTTGGTGGGAAAAACGCAAAAAAAATTAGAGAAAGTGTACGATGCCATCATTAATGCAGGCTTCTCACAACCCGCGATTATGCCGCTTAATTTAGAAACAGCAACACCAAGCAGCTATCAAACATTAAATACCGATATCATGGATATGTTTGGCCGACTAGATGGTTTATTGCATAATGCTGCGACCTTAGGCACGGTTACTCCAATTGCTCATTATTCCATTGAACAATGGTATAAAGTCATGCAAATTAATTTGCATGCCCCTTTTTTAATGACACAAGCTTTATTACCTGCATTAAAAAAATCAAACGATGCATCAATTATTTTTACCAGTAGTGATCACGTCGCAAAACCCCAAGCCTATTGGGGCGCTTATAATGTGAGTAAATCTGGCGTCCAAGCACTTGGTTTATTATTAGCAAGTGAATTAGAAGAAAACACCCCTATTCGCGTCAATATCATTAATCCACATCGCGTACGCACTTCATTACGGGCTACAGCATACCCAGCAGAAAAACCACCTGCTAATCCAGAACCAGAACAAGTGGTTTCACGGTATATTTACTTAATGAGTGAGGCAAGTAAAGGTATGACGGGGGAAGTGTTTGAGGCAGAGGTTTCCCTACGCTGCCATCCTAGCGAAAAGGGAAATTTACTGTCTTAAAGGCAGATAAATGTAATACTCACTACATCGTCATCCTCGCGAAAGCGGGGATCCATACGATGTTGATTATCCGAGGGATCCCCGCTTTCGCGAGGATGACGGTGTAGTGAGGTATGAAGGGTATTATGTGATATGCGCTCATTATTCAGAAGGAAAACAAAACCATGATAAATATCATCATCAATGGTGCCAACGGGCGCATGGGAAAACAGGTTATAAAACTCGTCGAAAACACCCCTGATTTCCACTTGCTCGCTTGTGGCGACAGCGATACAAATTTATCCCAATTAATTAAAACGCATAACCCTGATATTGTTATTGATTTCACTACATCACAAGTCGCTTATCAAAATGCTAAAATAATTATTGAAAATAATATCCACCCTGTGATTGGCACATCCGGTTTATTACCGCTACAAATCGCTGAATTAACCGAGTTATGTGCTGTTAAAAAATTAGGTGGTGTTATTGCTCCTAATTTTTCTATTTCTGTCGTATTAATGCAACGTTGTGCACAACTTATCGCAGCGTATTTGCCTCATGTGGAAATTATTGAAATGCATCACGATGGCAAATTAGATTCCCCTTCAGCAACTGCAATAAAAACCGCTGAATTAATCGCTAAGGTAAAAGAAGAAATACCAAATAAAGCATCCCACGAAGTTATTCCTCACGCCCGTGGCGCGCTGTGCCATAATATCCCTATCCATGCTATTCGCTTGCCCGGCTTAGTCGCTCACGAACAAATTATTTTCGGCAACTCCGGCGAAACCTTGCGCTTACAGCACGATAGCATAGATAGAGACTCCTTCATGCCCGGCGTCGCCTTAGCCTGTCGCAAGGTGATGGAGTTACAAACGCTAATTTACGGCCTAGAACATATTATTTAACTATATATTACCCCTCTCCCCTTGCGGGAGAGGGAAATGCAAGCGAAGCTTGCGAGGGTGAGGGGCATGCTACGAAGAAAGAAATTTTATATCATTTATGATTGGTTCTACGTAGACAGATCGCCCCCCTCACCCGCCCGCGCAAATGCGCGGTCGACCTCTCCCACGAGGGGAGAGGTGAAAAGGGAACACAAAAATAAAATAGAGAGGGGAACATGAGCTTCAGTAAACAGTTAATCTGGCTAGATCTCGAAATGACTGGCCTTGATGTAGAAAAAAACACCATCATCGAGATCGCCACTATCATCACTGACAATAATCTCAATATTATCGCTAAAGGCCCCGATATTATCATTCATCAACCACAAAGTGCTTTAGACATCATGGATGAATGGAACACCAGCCATCACGGCGCATCCGGCTTAACTAAAGCGGTCCAAGAAAGTAAAATAAGCCTAGAACAAGCTGAAAAACAAACCCTAGATTTTCTAAAACAATACCTCAAACCCAACGAGGCCCCTTTGTGCGGCAATAGCGTCCACATGGACCGCTTTTTCCTACACCGCTATATGCCCACATTGCATGCCTTCTTCCATTACCGTAATATAGACGTAAGCACCGTAAAAGAACTTGCTTTCCGTTGGGCTCCTGAAATCGCCAAAAAATTACAAAAACTATCCGGCCACCGCGCCATGGCAGATATTGAAGACTCCATTAACGAATTGCGCTTTTACCGTCAGAATTTTATTGTTCCACCTGATAAAATAGGATCGATAAAAAAGTAAATTGTCTAAAACATAAAATTATACTTGTGAATTACCGTGACTGTTCACAAGTGTTCTCACCTCTACTAATAACTGTTTTATTTCGCTAGCAAGAAAATCAAAAAATTTACTTTTTTGTAAAGTACGCTCTTGCACATCGAGCGGAGTAAAACGCGACATTTGTTCCAAAAAGTCCTTACTTTTCACAATTTCATTTGCGCTCTCAATCATTTTTTCAAGCTTTTTTGGATAGTCTTTTATCTTATAATCGTTAATTTTTGCAAAAAGATATTGCGAATTAATATTTGCCCCTTGTTGTTTAAGCCAGCGCAAATCCCAAATATCGCGATGACTAATATATTTTTGAGAATTAACAAAGGAAATAAGCTTATCAGCCATAAGCTCTTCCAATGTTTCCACCATGATTAAAGTATCGCCATAACCATCTGGCAAGAAATCATAGTTCTGAAAAAGAGCTCGCGGCTCTCGAGAATAAGCTGGGATATTTACCACCTCTATTTTTATTTTCTGTTTTGGTAAATCTGTTTTTTCCGGAGATGTAGTAATACTGATCTGCCATTTATCCACTTTAATATTCTGACCACGCAATTCAGTAATCATATCTTTTGGCTCTTTCACCATCACCTCAAGCCCATATCGTTCGCCAATATAATGTTCAATACAATCTTTCATAGTGAGCAAATAAGCCGTGCTAAAATCTGTGCCACCAGCAAAATCCAAATCCTCACTAAATCGAGTTGCGCCATAGCAAAGGCGAAGAGCCGCTCCTCCTTGAAAGGTTAATTGATCCAATATATTTTCCTTATCAAGTACAAATAAAATATCGTAATGAAGCAGCTCTTTTTCAATCACTGGCCTCATATGGGCGTAATTTCTTATCTTCATTGCACGTTCAACAAGAGCGTTAAAGTTTTCTTTTTCAGTCATTATTTAGTTGCTCCTGATTAACCAACAAGGTATTGCGCCCAACTCGTTTGAGATCACGCCATGCTGTTGCTTTAGTTGCTAAGCGCAGCGGCCGCTCATCTATGATGGTTGTATTATTAATAATATCGATTATGGAGCGTTTAGTATGGGTAAATTCAATAATCCCATACGGTGTTTTATAAACCCCACTTCGACCCGTGGTCATTATGGTTAATCTATCAATGGGAATTTGTGAAATGACGCCATATTCTGACAATAGGGATTCAAGGCTTACATAATTATATTCACCATAACGAAGTGCTTTAGCAATTCGTTCAATCACAAAACGATCAAAACTTTGTGCATCTTTATTGACATAAATTCCACGACAAGCGTGTTGTAACAACCCACTTTTAATAAGTCGATTTAATCCTTCTGTAAGTGTTTTAGAGCTATCCTCAGGGAAAAGTTTTGCTAATTCATGCTTGGTGAATACGTATTTACCTTTTTTGTCCCAATGTCTTAGGGTGAGGATTGCATGGGTCTTATTCATAAGCGTTTTATAAGTATACAAATAATCTATATAAAAATAGTATATCTGTATACTTGACAGATTGTCAATAAATTAAGTGCACGAAAATACTATTATTATATAGACTATATGTAAATATGATTGAGCGCTAAATTGGCCATTCAGGTGAGTGATAAAAAGGCTACATTCAATTGCATGCTTTCTTCCATTACCGTAATATATATGTAAGCACTTGCTTTCCGTTGGGCTCCTGAAATCGCCAAAAAATTACAAAAACTATCCGGCCACCGCGCCATGGCAGATATTGAAGATTCCATCAACGAATTGCGCTTTTACCGTCAGAATTTTATCGCAGCACAGGAAAAAACCTCATGAAAACCGTCAAAAAACAAGATGACCTAAAACCTTATAGAACCTTTGGTTTAACAATTCTGCAGCTTATGAGTTTGATAGTGGTGATTAGTGTATCTGCTTGTGTTTTCTATAATTTGTTTGTTTAATAGGTTATAGGGTATAATGACAGTGAATTAGTTAATTTTCGCTTTTTTGAAGTAAAAATGAGTTCTAGGAAGACATTAATCCTCCTACCTCTAGGGGTAAATTAAGATGGCAGAACCTGAAGGCGGAGCTCCTCAAGATGGGGCTGATGAAACTATAGTAGTTGAACAAGCTGGATCAGCTAGCGGTAACCCTGCAGCTGCTTCTCCTGCTTTATCAAATGCAACCGCTTCCCCGTCCCCTAGTATGTCAGATCTTACTAGTGAGCCCAGCCAAGGTAGTGATAGAGATAAAGAACTCCAGCAAACCACTATAGTGGTTGAACCTTCGGCAGCAGAACTATCGCGTTTTGATGGTCTTTACGCAGCTCCTTTGAAAGTACAATTAATGGAAGATGCTTTAATCACCTTAAGAAATAAAGCATTCCCTGATGATCAGGAGCTTTCTGACGAAGATCTACGTGCAAAATATGATGTGCAATATCATGATGACAATAGCTTCTCAATACTATCAGCTGAACCCACACCATACCAAGACCGTGTACTGCATTTATTATTTCCGGTTGCTGGCCAAGGCGCACGAGTCATAAAGACCTCTGCGGCTGTAGTTTTTGATGTATATGGTGCGGAAGTAACTGACCCCGTATATAAAGAACACACTTTAGCCACAATCAGTCAATCTGCTGTTATTGGTGGTTTTGACACCTCTTTCTTCCATACTATTTATGGTGGTGCTTCAAACAATGCTATTTTACCCAGTGTAAATCCTAACTTAAGTGACCTTGTGGTTCGCCCAGACCCTAAAGGCAAATCGCGCGCTACCTTTGAGACACACCAACAAGTTATATCAACTGGCTTTGCAACTACAGTTGAGCCTACGGTATTTAGCCCTAAATTTGAATTAAGATTAGGGATTAAAAGCAGATTAAATTTTTCTGACTTTGCAGATCTTGATATGCGCGCTCTCACCTATGAAGAGGGTGCTCCTGTAGTCCCTACCCGCCAAAGAGTAATTGCAACTTCGGAAATAGAGGTGATGGGTTCTGCTATTCCAGTCTACGTAAATTTGGCAACCCTTTATTACCCATCATTACAAACACATCCTGGCTTGATGTCATTGTCCCAACAATTTAGGGAAAATGATGGCATCATGGGCATTGCAGAAATACCAGCTGCATTGCCTGCTGCTACCCAACACCAAGAACATATTAAGAATGCAAGACGAAAAGCAATCAATCGACAAAATCTGCTAGTAGTTCGCGATTCAATGAACCTTATCGGCACTGCAATGGCGATGATGCAATTTGCTTATCCTGACAGAGTTCTTGCTGAGATTGTGCAGAATCCTGCTAGTGAAGCACATTTTTCAACTACGCTTACTCGCTTATCTGAGTTATCAGCAACTCAGGGTTGGCAGGCGCATAAAAATGATCCGGAATTCACCAGCCAATTGCAAAGCACTTTCCAATTACTTTGGGCAATGTACCAGCAAGCGAATCCCGGTCAAAATTACGATGCTTTCTTAAGTGATACAACATGGCAAGATAATTTCACTACAGTATTTACTGTGTTATCTACTGTAATTCGTTCGAATTATTTTCAAAACCAACCAGATAAACAAATTGCTTATGAAAATTTAGCGAATGCTGTTGCAGGGAGCATTACCTTTACACCATCTGCAGACCGCATACTCGCACGAGTTGAATCAAGATATGACGCAGCAAAACTGACCGTACAAAATATGAGTACCGTTGCACAAGATCGAGAATTTCATAAACGTGTTCAAGTGCTGCTGTCATCTCCAAAGCCGGCCTATATGTTATCTGCTTTCTTATTGACACGCGATGGTGTTGAGCAACTTCCAAATCAACCTTTTCAACAAACACTGGTTAATTTTGATGCTCGTCCTCAATTAAAACCTGCTTTTCTAGCTAATATAGATTTTAGCCATGGGGAAAACCACCGCCGATTACAACTAGTAGGTTCTACACACGAAAAAATTAGCGAAGCAGCAAGTACAATAGCAGGCGATGAATTGAGGGATTATCGCGCTCCTCATACTATCACTCGCCATACGATTGATAAAAACACATTATCCGTTAGTTCAGAGCCACTTATCACAACTATCCAAAATGAACATCAAGTAGTAGGAGATGAGAAGAGTGCATTTTTGCTGGAGTATCTACGCTATTTTTTACCTGCTTACAGCGCAACCATGATCCTAGCAAATGGACCAACAGGGCTAAGTGAAACCGGTAATATTACAGTAAACGGCATTACTTATTATGAACAAACATTGGCAATTGACAATATACAGTTTTTACCGCCTATGGCAGCTGGAGCAAATGTTTATGTAGACACCCAGAATGAGGAGGAGGAAGTTCAAGATCCATTGCTCAGAGGAAATATTTCATTACGCTATAAATACTCCGCTGAAAATGGCTTTAATACCCTCACTAGTTTAAACATCACAGGTACTCCTCGATTTATTGCCTTATGTGAAATAGCGGCTTTCTTCCCTAATGTAAAACCAACTTTCACCGCCCCTACTTTAAAGGAAGGTTTAAAAGCACTCGAGCTACAAATTAATAGTTATCGTTTAGCTAACAAATTATTAGAATTGCAAGGGAAAAAGAAAGTAGATTATTTAAATACCCCGGAACATCAAGCAACCTTCGAAGATGTCTACACTCACATTAGAGCAATCGAAGCTCAATTATCTGTACTAATAGAGCCTGAAAATACAACTGTCAGTACGAAAGCAAAGATAGCTATGAACAATGTGTTAGATGCGCTAACCGAAAAAGATGTCAATCTAACAATCCTTGCGCGAAGATTTACAGAATTAGAAAGAGTATATCCTGCACGTAATTTTACTCCTCCTAATCCTTTACCATTGATTATTCAACGTGCCTTTAAAATTGAATACTTTCAACAATACATTTATACAGTAGTTACTGATTTTAACAAAAACCTTGTCAGTGCTAATGAAGATACCAAAGCAGCAGCTAAAGCGATTCAAGCTTTGTTGGCTAAAGGAGTTACTCCTTCTTTTGCAGACATTGAAGCGATAGAAGCTAAATACCCTAAGTTATACGACAGCAAAAACTTATTGGGTTATAGTGCTTTTAATATGCTGTTAACAGATTTAAAAGCATTTATTGACGTGCAACGTCGTATCAGTAAAGCACATAAGCCAGTTGCGCCAATCGCAAATCCTTCAACAGAACCTTACGCATTATCTGCAGGGTCTGCGGGATCTGAAATATCTGCTCCGTCTGCAGGAACCGGAACACCTGTTCTGTCTGCTGGATCCGCCACATCTGCTCAGTACCCTGGCTCTGCAGGCTCTAATAGCTCCACCTCTTCTACCTCGAGTGCAGCTAGCTTATATACTGAACGATCATTAGGAAATTTTAGACCTATGATTCGGCGAGGAAGTTCAGAAGTAGGATTTACTATTTCTGCTAAATTGCAACGAGATATAGGAAAGGAACAAGCAAAACTTGTACAAAAAATAAAAAGCGGCTTGAAGAAGCAGTCAGTTTCAGGAAATCTAGAGCCCCGAGACAATGTGCTTCTTGCCCCTATAGTCCAATGGCTACTTTTAGAACGAACTAAAGCTGACGGATTATCATTAGACAAAAACAACAGCCAACGGCTACTCTTTGATGGAATAAGAGCATATGAAGTTCTTAATACATTAAACCTGGGGCATGGGCTAATTCAAGGATTAAAAACAGCTTTAGGGTTGCCGAACGATACCACTAATGCGCAAACTGGCACATTTAACATAATTATTGATGCCAATTTTAACTCAGAAACCCCCTTCTTTACTGCTGATCGACTCAAACCTAACCCCAAACCAGGTGTACAGCATCCTATACCACACGTTAACCTATTACCCAGAGAAAGCGCTGCTTGGGATTTAGTACAACGTGCTGCTGCAGACGTTGGTGGAAAACAATTAGGTTATCGTCTTGCTGGTAAAGATCTCGATACTGTACAAGCCCTTAGAGACCAGCTAGAAAAGATACAAGCCAGGTTAAAGTTAGAAGGGAAAAAATCTTCCTACTCTTGGTATCATAATCTTCGCAAAGATAAGCTTGGAGACGCATGGATAGCCAAGCTTAATCTAATTCAAGCAGTTATACGTGCCAATGAGCAAGGTATCCTGTATGTAACAGCCGATGATAAATTAGCAATACATGCAGATAAAGGCCCCATCACCGACGTTACACAATATATGGTTACACGCGGTGGAATTACAGCATCGAGCAAGCCAGTTGACGCTGCTGAGTTTAACACCTTGTACAATTCCGACATGGTAAGAGGACAAGGAAGGTGGAGCACTGTTGGTCTTAAAGATGGAACTGAAATAGTGCTCGATAACTTTGTTAAAGCATTGAAAGCTCGCCCCGAAGCATTGCAAGTCGATTCAGCTGATACGAGTATACGATATCACGCCAAATTATAATAATGTCTCCATTGCATTGCCCATCCCATTATTTTATTTCCGCTCGCCCTATTTTATTTGCGACCTACAGCCTTCAACCCGCCCATGATTAGTTTTTTGTCAAAATAGCATACAGGTTATAATTTAAGAGAAGCTATTTTCTAGTAGTTAAGGCGGTGTAGTATGCCAGAGCCTACTGATTTTGAAAGTCGTAAATTACTTGCCATAGCGCAACGAATTACTAACGATATTGTCCAAAAGCTGGACGAGGCAGCTGAAGATAGAGAACAAACGCTGCAAGCGATCCTTACCCTATTAAAACTACCTGAAAATAAAGCCCGTATCGATGAAAATCAATTCGCTACTACTTTCACAAACAGACTCATCCAATTATTTCGCCAAGAAAAGGCAGAAATTTCATATAGCGACTTTATTAATCAACCCACTCTAAATTTTAAACTACAAATTGCAGAATTGGTAAATGCCGCCTCAAAATTATCACCTCAGCCCGATTATGCAGGGAACTTAAATTATACAGTGGCAGTTGTAACAGAGATAAGAAAAACGACTTTTCTTACAACACAATTAAAAAATGCCAATTATACATCACAGCAAATTGACAGTTTATTTCTTAACGCCCTTAAATTATCGTGGGCCTGTTATAAAGCAGCTAATCCAAGTAGTAAATTTAATGATTTTAGAGCTGATCCTCAATTTTCCTATAACCTTTCTGCAACAGCAAAGTTATTAGCAAATATTACCCAACAAGATTATTTTCACCAACAAACGGATCAAACAGCAGCATATAATAATTTAACAACTGCCGTTGTGGCGAGCCTAAGTTATACTCCTATTGGAACAGATCAGGTGCCCATTTACGATTCCACTAAAATTACCCTGGCTAATTTATCTGAAAATATAAACGATCCAAAATTTCAGCAACGTATGGCAATTTTACTGCCGAACGCCATACCTCCTCATATGCTTCACACTAAGATTGCAGCGCTAGAAATGATTGGAAAAACTCAACCTACTATTACATCACAATCAACTACAATCAATTTTACAGAGCGCCCTGATTTAAAAACGAGCTTGCAAGGTAACATAAGTTCATCTTTTTCAACCTACAACGACTTAACAGGCATTGAGTTATTTACTGTGGAGGAAGCAGCTACAACTATAGAGAGCGTTGAAGAAGCTAATCCCAGTCGCGCTCAAATGACTACTTATTTTTATAGAATAGATACCCAATCTTCTAATTTGCCAGTACAGATGCCTCAACCAAAATCGGTTACTCAAGTTAATCCTGATGGCACCATGGGCAACTATATTGTTTCTGATGGAAAAACTAAACATTTTTTCGATACTTATATTAAAACGCGATTGGCTATACCTCCGCCAGAATCAGATATCTTACTGGAAAGAAGCTATGAATGCGAAACAACAGGATATATACAAGATATTGATGGTAATCTTTACTTTGAGCAAACAGCCCATATAAAAAGTTTGTATTTTCAAGATGATTTTTCTAATTATGTGACAATACCTGGAGCCAAATCAATACCGGAGTATGATCGCTTTGATACTACTATTCAAGGCACTATTGCTTTTCGTTATAAATTTAATCCTACCACCCATAAATTTGATACTTTTAGCAGTGCTGTATTTACCGGCACACCCAAGTTTGTGGCATTATGTGAAATAGCTGCATTTTATCCCAATTTAGCCCCTTCGAGTCCCACTGCAAAAGAAGCTCATGCGCAAATTGATTTAGCAACCGAAGTCTATTTGCAAGTAGAAAAAAAGATGGAGAAAAAAGGATTAAATAAAAAGGATTATTTAGGAACGGATCAACATCGAGAGTTAATTTTTAGCGCATATGAGTTTAGTAAGAGTGCACTAGAAAAACAGCGCGCCACATCACGTGCCACCTCTGAAATAAAGACACCTGATCCAATTGTGACAACGCATCCGACTGCTAAAATACAATATTCCGATAAAATTGCCGCGCGTATTAACATACAAATTGACGATCTTTACACACGATTGATACTTGCCCCTCAAAAAAGCACGGGGATTTTCTCATTTTATAAAACCATGCGGGCATCACAATTAAGCCAAGATTGGGTGTCAAAACTTAATTTGCTTTTAACTATTCGAGCTGCTCATCAACAAGGAAAATTACACATCCAAGAGAATGGAAAATTAGTGATCACTGGCGATGTAACCGATGTGATGCAAGGTAAAATGGAAGGTGGAACATTTAGTCAAAAAGTGATTAATACTATCAGCCCAGCAACATTTAATGCTCAATTGCTTGCAGGCGATAAAAACGTGGGTTATGCAAAAGGACTTAAAAATGATACTACCACGCAAATTATAAGGGATATTGAGCATGATGCGAAAAAGAAAAATAAAACCGCACTCCAAAATCGTGGTTAAGAAAATTATATTTACTACTTTATGGCTTTTCCCATAATTGATAACGCACATTTCCTGCTACCTTATCCCGCAATAAATTTAAGCTATTTGGTAATGTGATAGTAGCATCATGTGGAATTTCCGTATAAATCACCGCATTATCCGCTAACCAACCACGAGTGACTAATTGCTCACAGCAAGGTAATAATAAGGGCAATTGAAATGGAGGATCGAGAAAAATTATATTAAACGGTTGATTGATGGGGGCATTTTGTAACCACCCCAACGCATCAGTTTGGATAATTTCTGCCGTATCAGCAACTAAAATCGCTTTTGTTTGCTGTAGTTGCTTTATAACCACGGGTGCACTATCAACCAAGATTACCCGACCTGCCCCACGGGAAAGCGCCTCAAAACCTAGCACACCACTACCTGCGAACAAATCCAGTGCATGCGCGCCTACAATGCGAGGTGCTAACCAATTAAACACCGTCTCTCTTACCCTATCAGGCGTTGGCCGCAAATGAGCGCTATCAGGGAACATCACTTTCCTTCCCCGCCATCGCCCAGCAATGATTCTTACCGAATGCATGGTATAATTCTCCAAATTTCAGATAAAGGTCACCTGGTATGCAACTCACAATAATACAACCTGATGATTTCCATGTACACCTTCGAGATAACGAAGCCCTGGCTGTGACTGTGCCAAGTACGGCTCAGCATTTTGCACGAGCGTTGGTGATGCCGAATGTGAAGCCACCCATTATAACGCATCAACACGCGGTGGAATATCGTCAAAGAATAATCGCGAAAGTTCCAACAGGCAATCATTTTCAGCCTTTGATGAGTTTGTATTTAACAGAAGAAACTAAAGCCCATGATATTGAAGAGGCTAAGAAAAATGACGTGGTGCATGCGGTTAAATATTATCCTGCTGGTGCAACAACGCACTCACAATGGGGTGTAACGAATATTGAAAAAGCATTTCCTATTTTAGAGGTGATGGAAAAAGTCAATTTGCCTTTATTAATCCATGGTGAGGTTGTTGATCCGACTGTAGATGTTTTTGATCGTGAAGCAATTTTTATTGAGCAAGAATTAACTAAAATTATGCGGCATTTCCCCGCACTACGAATTGTGCTCGAACATATTACTACAAAACAAGCTGTAGATTTTGTGACGAGTGCTCCTGCTACTTTAGCTGCAACCATTACCGTACATCACTTACTTTATAATCGAAATGCATTATTGGTTGGTGGAATTAAACCGCATTATTATTGCCTGCCAATATTAAAGCGAGAAATTCATCGGCAAGCGTTGGTTAAAGCAGCAACCAGTGGCAACTCTAAATTTTTCCTGGGAACCGATAGTGCGCCGCATGCGAAAAAAACAAAGGAAAATGCCTGTGGTTGTGCTGGAATATTTAGCGCCCCTTATGCATTAGCACTTTACGCTCACGTATTTGAACAAGAAAATGCATTGAATAAATTAGAAGCTTTTGCAAGCTGGTATGGTGCGGATTTTTATCAATTGCCCAGGAATACGGGAAAAATGATATTAATCAAACAAGAACAGGTTGTGCCTTTGGAATTATCGTTTGTTGATGATGTATTGGTGCCAATTGCTGCAGGTGAAAAATTAGAGTGGTCAGCGTAGATAATTAATTGGAGTTTTTCGCATCCACCGCTAAAATTGTATCCTTTAAATACCAAATTAAAAACAATACCGGCAATGAGATCACAAAACTAACCGTAAAAAATATCGGCCAATCATAGTAATGCGCGACATAACCAGTAATTGGACTTAATACTTCACGCGGAATAGCAATTAACGAAGAAAATAACGCAAACTGAAATGCCGTATAACGCCTATCACACAAACTCATTAAAAATGCGCCCAATGCCGCACTACCCATACCGCTGGTAAAATTCTCAGCAACAATAGTGCCTGTCATTAATGGCAGGTTATAACCAACAATAGCCAATACCACAAATAATAAATTAGTCACTGCTTGCAATATGCCAAAAACCCATAACGCCGTAAATATCCGTATCCTAAGCATAAAAAATCCCGCAACAAACATGCCTAATAATACGGAAGCAAATCCAAATAATTTATTAATCGTACCCACTTCACTCATACTGGCACCAACACCACGCAATAAAAACGTTGTGCTTAGTTTTAACGCAAATGCATCACCAAATTTATAGAAAATTAATACTAATAATAACGCAAGGGCGCCCTCACGATTAAAAAACGTTCTAAACGGTAATACAATGGAGTCTTTTAATGATTGCGGTGCATTTTCTATTTCATGCGGCGGATTTTTTGCCCATAACGTTCCGATAATACCGATTAACATGCATCCTGCGATAAAAAAATAAGTATCACGCCAGCCAAGGTGATCAGCCAGAATGAAACCAAAAGCGCCTGATACTAACATTCCCACTCGATACGAGCCCGATGCTAATGAAGCACCCAAGCCTAATTCATGCACGGTTAATATATTAGTACGATACGCATCAATCGCAATATCTTGTGTGGCGGAAAAAAAGGCTAATATCAGCGTTAATCCAGCAATTAATAAAGGATGTGCTTTAACCTCCCACCATCCTAATGAAACAATTAATATACATAAAATAATTTGTGTTAATAATATCCAGCCACGCCTACGACCTAACCAAGGTAAGGTATAACGATCTAATAAAGGCGCCCAAAGAAATTTAAATACATACGGTAAACCCACTAATCCCACCCAACCAATGGTTGTTAAACTCATATCGGCAGTGGCAAAACGGGCTTCTAATAGTGAGGCAGTTAATGCGAGTGGCAGGCCAGAGGCAAACCCTAATAAGACGATGACATAAAGACGACGTTCGGTGAGTAAAGATCCCCATGGCGTTTTTTGCATTATTATTATTACCAGTGACCAGGACTAAAACATAAGCAATATAGTTCCTTATTGCCCGCAAGAGGTACACGAAGAATCCATTTCCCCTGATGGTATTGTTTCGTTGACATCACTAGGCACAACAACTGCTGTCGCTAGTGGATCAACCACTCTACCCGAAGGAGTGAGCTTAGGCGTTTGTTTAACTTCTGTAGTAGTCACATATGGACGATGCCAAGCACCCTCTTCATAATACGCTTGTACTTGTTGAGCAGGGTGTAAGTTGCCGTATACATCATAATAAGCAGGTTGATAACCACCACTTACCCAATGACCTTCTTGGTAATAACCGGGATGGTAAGTCTCAACCGAAGTGGCACAACCCGATAAGGTTGCTAATCCAATAATAAATAAAGCTGAATTAAAATTCATGCGCATTGAGAATATTCCTAAATATAACGACCTATCTTAAAAGATAGCATGTTTTATTGTGGGAAGGAAACACGGAGTTGTTTTTCTACCTTCGTAGATAGATCGAGCCCCTCACCCTCGTCAGCTTACGCTGACATTTCCCTCTCCCGCAAGGGGAGAGGGGTGGTGTCTTCGTCGTGAATTTTCTACTGTAATCCCCTCTCCCCTTGCGGGAGAGGGAAACGCCAGCGCCACTGGCGAGGGTGAGGGTGAGGGTGAGGGTGAGGGGAAAACCATCTACGAAGAAATTACCCCACCCAAACTCGTGCATTCCTAAATAACCGCATCCAAGGTGAATCCCCTTGCCATTCATCAGGACGCCAAGAGCATTGTGCCGCACGGAAAACACGTTCCGGATGAGGCATTAATAATGTCACTCTCCCATCGCGGGAAGTAACACCGGCAATACCCTGCGGTGAGCCATTAGGATTAAAAGGATAACGTTCTGTTTTATTACCATGATGGTCAATAAAATGTAACGCAACATGCTGATCAGAAAGTAATGATTGTTGCTGTTGCTCATTTACAAATAAAGCACGGCCCTCGCCATGTGCTACGGTAACTGGTATTCGTGTTCCCGCCATATCGCGGAAAAATAATGAAGGAGAGTCGGGAATTTCTACCAAACTGAAACGGGCTTCAAATTGCTCTGAAGTATTGCGCACAAAACGTGGCCAATTTTCAGTGCCAGGAATTAATTCAGGTAAAGAAGAAAGCATTTGGCAACCGTTGCAAATACCTAAAGTAAAGGTATTTTGTCGAGCAAAAAATTCAGAAAATACATCACGTGTTTTTTGATTATATACAATGGATTTCGCCCATCCCTGCCCTGCGCCCAATACATCACCGTAAGAAAACCCACCGCAGGCAACTAAACCCACAAAGGAATCAAGATCAGTATGACCCGCGATCATATCGCTCATATGCAGATCAATCACTTGGAAACCAGCTTTATCGAAGGCAGCAGCCATTTCCACCTGACCATTGACACCCTGCTCACGTAAAATAGCGACTTTAGGTTTTACACTTAAGTTAATAAAAGGTGCGGCAATATTTTTTTCTATATCGAAGGTCACTTTTACGTGTAATCCGGGATCTTTTTCATCCAATACATTATCGTAAGCTTGCTTAGCACAGCTTGGATTATCACGTAAGGCTTGCATATGATAACTGGTAGCTGACCATAATCGTTGTAAATTAATACGAGAATCATGGAATATTTCCTCATCCCGATGCATAATAACAATATCGTCATCATCCCGTAATTGTGCAACACAATGCACCTGAGATGCTAAATGATGTTGTTGTAATATAGCTAATGCTTGTTGACGCCCACCTTCTACAATTTGAATCACAGCACCTAACTCTTCATTAAATAATGACGCAAAAATATCGTTAGAATCATTATCGACATAGATAGTTAAGCCAACATGACTTGCAAACGCCATTTCGGTTAATGTTGCAAATAAACCACCATCCGAACGATCATGATACGCACATAATAATCCTTGTTGATTTAATTGTTGAATAGCGGCAAAAAAAGCTTTTAATTGATTAGAATCATCCACATCTGGCGTTTCATTGCCCACTTGATTATAAACTTGTGTTAACGCACTACCTGCTAAACGTTGTCTTCCTGGCGCTAAATCAATTAACCATAATTCATGATCACCTTTATCTTTGTGTAAATACGGCGTTAAGGTGCGACGAATATCTTGTACAGGCGCAAAAGCAGTGATAATTAATGATAAAGGTGCGATCACTTGTTTTTGGTTTTGCTCCTCGCCCCATACCATACGCATCGATAACGAATCTTTACCAACAGGAATACAAATACCTAGCTCAGGGCATAATTCCATACCAACTGCTTTTACGGTAGCAAATAAATCGGCATCCTCATCACCATAGCCTGCTGCTGCCATCCAATTAGCAGATAATTTAATATCACTTAATTGATTAATATTTGCTGCTGCCATATTGGTAATGGCCTCGCCAATAGCCATGCGGCCTGATGCAGGTGCATTAATAAGAGCTAATGGTGTGCGCTCACCCATACTCATGGCTTCACCATGAAAACTGGTATAACCACTTGCTGTAACAGCAACATCGCTGACAGGAACTTGCCAAGGACCAACGAATTGATCACGCGCCACCAAACCACCAACACTGCGATCACCAATGGTGATTAAAAAGGATTTATCAGCAACGCAAGGTAATTGTAAAATGCGTGTGATAGCTTCTTTTAATTCCATAATTTGTGTATTAACAGCAGGACGATTAAAAGTTATCGTATTGGCTTTACGATGCATGGAAGGTGGATTCCCCAATAAGACTTCCATAGGAATATCAATAACCGCTGTTTTAAATAAATCATCTTCTAAAATTAATTGTGGCTCTGCTAAAACATCGCCAATAACAGCATAAGGACAACGTTCGCGATTAGCTAATTGTTCAAATAACGGTAATTTTTCAGGTAATAAAGCTAATACATAACGCTCTTGCGATTCGTTACACCAAATTTCCATGGGAGATAAACCGGTATCAGCACTTGGAATCGTACGCAATGAAAAGCGTCCACCGCGTTTATCAGCGTCAATAATTTCTGGCACTGCGTTGGATAATCCACCCGCGCCTACATCATGAATAGATAAAATAGGATTGTCATCACCCAATGCCCAACAGCGATCAATCACTTCCTGACAACGACGTTCCATTTCAGCATTATCACGCTGTACTGACGCAAAATCTAAGTGCTCTCTGCTCGCACCACTAGTCATAGAAGAGGCTGCACCACCACCTAAACCAATTAACATCGCAGGACCACCCAACACGATTAATTTTGCGCCAGCAACAACGGCGTTTTTATTAATATGTTGTGGTCGAACATTACCAATACCACCTGCCAACATAATCGGCTTATGATAACCACGCACAGCACCGCCTTGCGGATTATCAACAAATTGCTCAAACGTACGAAAATAACCTAATAAATTCGGCCGGCCAAATTCATTATTAAAACTGGCTGCACCAATGGGGCCTTCCAGCATGATTGCTAACGGTGATGCGATATTTTTAGGTTTGCCGTAATTTTTTTCCCACGGTTGATTTAATGCGGGAATTTGTAAATCGGAAACTGAAAAACCTACTAATCCCGCTTTTGGTTTTGCACCGCGCCCCGTTGCACCTTCATCACGAATTTCACCACCAGCACCTGTTGCAGCACCAGGATGTGGGGCAATGGCTGTTGGGTGATTATGGGTTTCTACCTTCATTAAAATATCAATTTCTTCATCGTGATAAATATACTGCTGTGTTTTTGGATCGACAAAAAATCGTGATGCAGAATATCCTTGCATGACCGCCGCATTATCATGATACGCCGATAAAACACCTTGTGGATGTTGTTGATGCGTGTATTTAATCATGGAAAATAATGAGTCATCTTGTAATTTCCCATCAATAGTCCATTGCGCGCGAAAAATCTTATGACGACAATGCTCGGAATTAGCCTGAGCAAACATCATTAATTCCACATCGGTAGGATTGCGTTTTAATACGGTAAAAGCTGAATAAAGGTAATCAATTTCATCATTGGCTAGTGCCAAACCTAATTGTGTATTGGCAGCAACTAATGCATCACGGCCTTGTTGTAATATATCGATCGTTTGTAAGGGGCGCGGTGCCGCTTGTTGAAATAATTTGGCTAATTGGGACTCATCTGTAAGAATGGTTTCCACCATTTTATCATGCAAACAAGCAGTAATTGCTGCGGGTAATTCGGTTATTTCTGATTTTAAAATTAATTGGAAATATTTAATCCGCTCAATTCGTTTTACAGCAGATAATCCACATTGTTGAAAAATATCCGTTGCTTTAGATGACCATGGCGATAAAGTACCTATTCGAGGTACAACATAAAATCCTATCGCTTGTGCCTGTTTTTTTATTTCAACTTGGCTACCATCATGCAATAAACCATCAGCGCGGGCTTTTTCTTCCTCTGATAAAGGTCGTTGTTCATCAAGGCAATACATATAATGGGCAGTTACAGCTTGCAGGGTAGGTAAAATCGCGGTAAGTTGTTCGGTTAAACGTTGTAAACGAAAATCAGTATAAATAGCTTTGCCTGCAATAATATGCATTGTTTGCCTCATGATGTAGTGCATGATTGGGGGAGGAATTTATTATACACTACACTGTCGTCTGCGGAAAAGCTTTGAACTAACGTAGCCTTGATGGAGCGCAGCGGAATCAAGGCTACAAGAGGTTCAGCTACCAACTCTTCCAAATAGGGACCAACGACGTACAACTTTATCACCCTCAGATGTATCTTTGATAGCAACTGCCTCACGCTCACTCGTAGTTGTACCTCCAAAGATAGTCTTATTCAGCTGAAATGATACAAATGCTTTTACCCCCTCCCTATGCTCCGTATCCCAATGCCGTTGTAATTGGGGCTGATAAGCTTTGAACATATAACCAAAAAGGGGATCCTTGTTTTCTTTTGCTTGTTTTAATTCTGTAAGCATTTTTTCCTTAGGTTTCATCCACGCTGAATAATTTATACCATAAGCAACCGTTAATTGACTTGAATATGCCTTAGCTTTTTCATCGATGGCAGCTTTTAATGGTTTTTGAGCTATAGCTTGTTGCTCTTTATCACAAGCTTCTCTTTGCCCAGTGTTGCTTAATAACTCTCTTTCCGCCTTCAATTTTGTAACATAATCAGAATCCTGTGCTACATCCTCTATATCCGGACGTTCAGCAATACTTATTAAATCATCGATACAACTATAGTCGTTCATATCGCCTTTTATCTTAAATAGCACCGATCTTAATTCACCTATTGTTCTCATCCCACTTACTGCTTTTAAATTCTCTGCCCTAATCCAGGGGGTATTTGCTTCATTCTTAACAACTGCGGCTAATACATTCATCTCCGCGGGGTCTAACTTAACCTCTTCCCGTAACCCGAGATCCCATTTTTTTTCAAAAACAGTAACCTTTGTTTGTAACGCTTTACTCAAAGCCGTAATTCCATTTGGTGCTAAGCAAATCTGGGCAAGCATCAACCAAAGAATCTCACATTTCCTAGTTTCATAAGCATACAAAACAGCATTTTTATTATCTTTATCAAATTCCACTAACTCAGCAACTGAGAATTGCCTCCCCAAATAGAGTTGTTTTCTCACATAATCTTCATCATCAATCGCTGTTTTTAGCTCTTCATTCATAATCATTTGCCTTCAAGTGTTGGAGTCAAGCTCAAGATATTCTCTTTTAGTAATTTTTATATTTTAAAGCTAACAAACTGATTTTAGCAAGCTATTAATAACAAAAATTTATTCCTATTCACTAATACATAAAAAAATACCTTCTTAACTAGATTTCAACTGCTTAATGGTACCCATAGGTAAATACAATTTACTTGGCTCATCTAAAAATGAGGTAAAACCATAGTGAGAATAAAATGCCTCTGCTTCCTTATGCTTCGCCTCCACTACTACCGCCATCGAGGCTACCTGTTCGCTTAGTGCTAAACATCGTTTTAATGCATTGATTAACAAAACCCCACCTAGCTTTTTACCTTGAAAATTTTTGTCAACCGCCAATCGACCTAATAATGTTGCTGGTAGTACTGGATATCTTGGTGGCTTTTTAACCAATAATTCTGCAAGCCCATCTATCACTATGCTAAATGATGATAGCGTGTAATAGCCGATGATATTATGGGTATTAAATGGGGTTAGAACATAAGTTGCTGCTACTTGATTGCGAATGTCTTGAGTGGCTTGCTGCTTTAAATAACGATCAAGAGCTTCGTTTCCACATTCAAACGCGAGCCTACCATGCTGTTTATTTAAGAGCATTACCTGGTATTGCGGAACCTGCATCTTATTCTTTTACTTCTTTATCGTGTCGTTTAACGGCTTTTAATAAGGCCTCATTTATTACTGGAGGATTAAACAATGCTTCAACAAACGCATTTTGATCGCGTAGAGATAATTTTAAAACTTCATGCTCCTGAATCACTCGCTTTGCTGCCTCTTGTAATGTATCGATCATAAAATCCGTCAAAGACCTGCCCTCCAAATCAGCCGCATGCTGAAATAAACTCTTTTGACTGACGGTAACACGGGCCTCTAGGCGTTCTGATTTTTGTTGTTGGGTGGTCATGTTATGAGTTGCTCGGAATAATTTTACACACTCTAATTGTACGGCTAATTGCCGTAAAAATCAATCTGAGCTTTTAATATACATGCTCTCACCCCAATGAATTCTAATACGAATTAGATTATTTTACAACCTGCACAAGAAAAGAGGACGCCAATTGCATCTTCCCACCAAACACGCTATCGTTTATGCCAATATTATGAATAACAACCGACTCTAGGACACTAAAATCGCTATGACCACCGAGACCTCAATATACCAACCAGCAGAAATCGAACTGCAAATACAAGAATTATGGGATAAACAGCAAGCCTTCCATGTCACTGAAGATCCTTCTAAAGAGAAGTTTTGCTGTATCTCCATGTTCCCCTACCCAAGTGGCCGCTTGCATATGGGGCATGTGCGTAATTACACCTTAAGTGATGTAATTAGCCGTCATCAACGTATGTTAGGGAAGAATGTATTACATCCCATAGGTTGGGACGCCTTTGGATTACCAGCAGAAAACGCGGCGATTCAAAATAATGTCGCACCAGCAGCATGGACTTATAGCAATATTGATTATATGCGTCAGCAATTTAAACGCCTAGGTTTAGGGTTTGATTGGCAGCGGGAAATTACCACGTGTAAACCAGAATATTATCGTTGGGAGCAATGGTTATTTACTCAATTATATAAAAAAGGGCTTGTTTATAAAAAGAATTCCATCGTCAATTGGGATCCAGTTGATCACACGGTATTAGCTAACGAACAGGTTATTGATGGGCGTGGTTGGCGCTCTGGCGCATTAGTAGAGCGTCGCGAAATTCCCCAATGGTTTTTAAAGATTACCGATTACGCAGAAGAATTATTAAATTCATTAGATACGTTAACCGAATGGCCAGAGCAAGTACGCACAATGCAACGTAATTGGATCGGTCGCTCAGAAGGTGCGTTAATTCATTTTACCGTGGCACATACCAATGAACAATTAACGGTATTTTCTACACGGGCCGATACGTTATTTGGCGTTAGTTATATTGCCATTGCCCCTCAACATCATTTGGCGCAACAAGCTGCGAAAAATGATCCAAAGCTTGTGGAATTTATTGCAAAATGTAAAAACGTAAAAAGTGCCGAAGCCGATTTAGCCACACAAGAAAAAATCGGTATGGCAACAAATTTACAGGCAGTTCATCCCATTACCGGAAAATTAATACCTATTTGGATTGCCAATTTCGTATTGATTGAATATGGAACTGGGGCTGTAATGGCAGTGCCAGGACATGATGAACGGGATCATGAGTTTGCATTAAAATATGATTTATCGATTCAACAAGTCATTAAACCAGCAGATGATTCAGCGATTGATATCAACAAAGCAGCTTTTACGAACGCAGGGATTCTTATTAACTCAGGCGAGTTTACAGGCTTAACCAGCGAAAAAGCAAAACAACAAATTACTGAACAATTAATTAAACACAACCAAGGTCAACGCCAAATTAACTATCGGTTGCGAGATTGGGGTGTATCACGACAACGCTATTGGGGCGCACCTATTCCTATTATTAATTGCTTAGATTGTGGCTCGGTCGCCGTTCCTGAAAAAGACTTGCCAGTGGTATTGCCGGAAGATATTAATATTAATGAAATTATCGGCTCACCTTTAAAAAAATCCCCATCATTTTATGAAACCACATGCCCAGAATGCGGTAAACCTGCCCATCGCGAAACTGATACCTTTGACACATTTATGGAATCATCCTGGTATTACACCCGTTATGCTTGTAGTGATTTAACAACAGAAATGTTGGATACCAGAGCCAATTATTGGGGGCCTGTTGATCAATATATTGGTGGTATTGAACACGCTATTTTACATTTATTGTACGCTAGATTCTTCCATAAACTCCTTCGTGATGAAGGGCTACTTAATAGTGATGAGCCTTTTAAACGGTTATTAACGCAAGGCATGGTCTTAAAAGACGGCTCGAAAATGTCAAAGTCAAAAGGTAATACCGTTGATCCCAGCACATTAATCGAAAAATACGGTGTTGATACCGTGCGCTTGTTTATTTTATTTGCAGCGCCACCAGAGCAAAGTTTAGAGTGGAGTGATGCAGGTGTAGAAGGTGCGCATCGTTATTTAAAACGTTTATGGAAATTAGCGCACGATTATTTGGCCGCAGGTTTTGAAAAAAATCCTCTGAATGTTACCAGCCTAACGAGCGAACAACGGATAGTGTATCGACAAATCCATGAGACTATTGCTAAAGTTTCTGATGATATGTCGCGCCGTTATACGTTTAATACCGCCATTGCTGCCATGATGGAATTAACCAATGCACTTTCTCGCTTATCGATTAATGAAGATAAAGCCTTATTACATCATGGCTTAGAGACACTGATCTTATTACTCTCACCCATAGTGCCGCATATTACCCAGGTATTATGGCAAAAATTTGGTCACGACAATCTATTGCTTGATATCACTTGGCCTATTGCTGATAAAGCCGCCCTAGTGCGAGATACCATCGAACTTGTTGTACAAGTTAATGGTAAATTACGTGGCCAAATTACTGTGGCTGCCAATGCAGATAATACAACGATTGAAACACAAGCTCTAGCTGTAGATAGCGTGCAACCTTATATTGCAGGAAAAACTATTAAAAAGGTTGTTATTGTTCCTAAGCGTTTAATTAATATTGTGGTGGGATAATGAAACGACACTTACAACCTATTTTTATTATTACACTTTGTATCGCATTAATAGCTTGCGGTGGTTGGCAATTACGAGGGCAAGTGACTTTATCAGAAAATTTACGACTATTAGCCATTAATCCTGATAATCCTTATGATCCCTTACAGCAAGAACTACGCAATAGTTTATTTGTTAATAATATTGAAATAGTGCCGGTTGATGCTAAACCCACAGCTATTTTACAATTAGAAAATGAACATTTCACTGTTAGTGAGCTCGTAATTGACCGTCAAGGCCAACCTACGGAAAATAGATTGCAATATACGGTTACTATGTCGGTAGTCGATAATAAAGGCAAAGTATTAGCAGAAAAACAGACTATCAATGTGGTGAGAACGTTACGTTATAATCCAAATTACCTGCTAAGTAGTGTAGGAGAAGAAAAATTAGTCGAAAAAGATATGCGTAAGGATGTGGTTATTCAGATTATGCGAAGGTTGGAGAAGATCCAGTAATATAACTCCCCTCTCCCGCAAAGGGAGAGGGGAAAGGTACCGATTATTACAAAACATCAATAATCGCATCACATAATTTATCAACATTACGCAAATTAATCCCACACAAACTCATGCGGCCCGAATCCAGCATATAAATACTGTATTTTTCTCGTAATTTTCTTACTTGTTCCACGGTAAGCCCAGAATAAGAAAACATGCCATATTGTTGATTAATAAATTCAAACGAATGTTTTGCGCCTCTTTCATGCAATCCTTGTACTAATAATAACCGCATTTTAGCAATACGCTCGCGCATATCAGTGACCTCTGCAAGCCATTCTTGTTTTAAATCCGTCGTTGATAAAATTTCGCGAACAATGGAGGCGCCATGCGCGGGGGGATTGGAATAATTACTACGTGCTAATGATTTGGCTTGGCTAGCAACATTTTCTGTTTGTTGCTTAGTTTCTGCAATCATGGTTAAAGCACCTGTGCGTTCGCTATATAACGAAAAACTCTTTGAATAGGAGGTTGCAATTAGTAATTGGCTAATTCCTTTCTCCAAGAATAAACGAATGGCGTAAGCATCTTCATTTAATCCTTTACCAAAACCTTGATAAGCAAAGTCAAAAAAGGGTAAAAAACCACGCGCTATTGCCACATCAGCAATTTGTTGCCATTGTGCTGGTGTAGGATCAATGCCACAAGGATTATGACAACAAGCATGGAGTAATACCACATCACCTGCAGGTACTTGCTGTAATTTTTCTAACATGGCATCAAAAGCTAATCCTTGAGTATTTTTATCATAATAAGGATAGTTGGCTATTGGTAGATTTATAGCACCAAAAATATGTGGGTGATTATTCCAGGTTGGTGAGCTTAGCCAAATGGTTGCTTTAGGTAATATGGCTTTAATTAATTCACCACCAACGCGTAATGCACAAGTGCCGCCTGGTGTTTGAATAGTTTGTACCTGGTGTTGTGCAATTAAGGGGTGATCCTCGCCAAGTAATAATTGTTGGACTAATTCTGCATAAATACGATCACCCGCAATTCCTAAATATTGTTTAGTGATTTGTTGCGATAATAAAATCGTTTCTGCTTTTTTTACGCTGGATAATATGGGGGTTTTACCTTGTTCATCTTGGTAAATTCCGGCAGTTAAATCGATTTTATTGGGGTTGGGATCTTTGCGGTAGGTTTCTAATAATCCTAAAATGGGATCTGCTGGTGCTTCTTGTACGTGACTAAACATGGTTATTAATCCTTTTTTATATTTTACCCAATTTGCTGTTATTTCAATGCTCCTCTATATCGTCACCCTCGCGAAAGCGGGGATCCATACGATGTTCACTATCCGATGGATCCCCGCTTTCGCGAAGATGACGATGTAGAGAGAATTTGCCGTAAAGCCTAGAATTGCTCGACTCAAATCCCAATTACCCAACTCGAGGTTTAAGCTCCCCCGCCTCATAACGCGCAGTCATTTTTTCTAACGATAATACTTTAATCTTAGATGCATGCCCTGCTGTACCAAATTGTTCGTAACGCGCTTTACAAATATCTCTCATTGCAGCGGTTGCTACTTTTAAATATTTACGAGGATCAAATTCTTTAGGATTTTGTGCTAAGAAGCGACGAATAGCACCGGTGGATGCCATACGTAAATCGGTGTCGATATTAATTTTGCGTACACCGTGTTTAATACCCTCTTGGATTTCAGCAACAGGCACTCCATAGGTCTCACCTAAATCACCGCCAAAAGTATTAATAATTTCTAACCAATCTTGTGGGACAGAAGATGAACCATGCATAACCAAATGAGTATCAGGGATACGTGCATGAATCTCTTTAATACGTTGAATCGCTAATACATCACCTGTTGGTGGGCGTTTAAATTTATAGGCGCCGTGACTTGTGCCAATCGCAATAGCTAAAGCATCAACATGGGTTAATTTTACAAACTCAGCGGCTTGATGCGGATCGGTCAGTAATTGCTCTTTGCTCAGTTTACCTTCAGCTCCTGAACCATCTTCGTCGCCTGCCATACCGGTTTCTAACGAACCTAAACATCCTAACTCCCCTTCCACAGAAACACCACAAGCATGAGCCATTTCTACAGCAAGCTCAGTTGTTTTCACGTTATATTCAAAATTAGAAGGTGTTTTCATATCTTCCATGAGGGAGCCATCCATCATCACGGATGAAAAACCTAATTGAATAGAACGTTGGCAAACCGCAGGGGATGCACCATGATCTTGGTGTAAGCAAACGGGGATATGTGGCCACTCTTCTAATGCAGCAAGCACTAAATGACGAATAAAGCTCGCTCCGGCATACTGACGCGCACCTGCAGATGCTTGAATAATCACTGGGCTATCGGTTGCATCTGCCGCTTGCATAACGCTATGCACTTGCTCCATGTTATTGGCATTAAATGCTGGCACGCCATAACCATGTTCTGCCGCGTGATCGAGTAATTGCCGTAGAGAAATTAAAGCCATCATTAACCTCGTGATTGGGGAATTAAGAAGTGACTATATTAACAAAAGATGGGGAGGATGTCTTTACACGGACAGCCACTGTTGTCACGAAGATTTGAGGGTTGTATGCCTCACCTCTCCCCTCTGTGGGAGAAGTCGACCGCGCTTTGCGCGGGCGGGTGAGGGGTGCGATCTTTCTACGTAAGAAATGATGGTGAGGAAAATAGGATTTTTTCTTCGTAGCCTTCCCCTCGCCCTCGCAAGCTGCGCTTGCATTTCCCTCTCCCGCAAGGGGAGAGGGGCTATACCAACGAGGTTATGATAGTAACTACGAGAACAGTGAATCCTGTGATAAACCCTGCTCTTCCAAAATCTCGCGTAAACGTTTGAGCGCTTCGACTTGGATTTGGCGGACGCGTTCGCGGGTTAAACCGATTTCATTGCCAACTTCTTCTAAAGTAGCTGCTTCGTAACCATGTAAACCAAAACGGCGTTCTACCACTTCGCGTTGTTTTTCAGTTAATTGGGTTAACCAAATATCAACATGTTCACGTAAATTTTCATCTTGTAATAAATCCGCTGGATCTGACATATGTTCATCAGCCAACGTATCAAGAATGGTTTTATCCGAATCAGCACCTAAAGGATCTTCTACTGATGTGACCACACATTCATTCAGTCCTAACATACGTTTGACGTCTTGTAATGGTCTATCCAGTAAATCAGCAATTTCTTCGGGGCTTGGTTCATGATCTAGTGTTTGTGATAACTCACGGGCAGCACGTAAATAAACATTTAATTCTTTCACAACGTGAATAGGTAGGCGAATAGTACGCGTTTGATTCATAATCGCGCGTTCAATCGTTTGACGGATCCACCACGTTGCATATGTAGAAAAACGAAATCCACGTTCCGGATCAAATTTTTCGACAGCGCGAATGAGTCCTAAATTACCTTCTTCAATTAAATCTAGTAAAGGTAACCCACGATTAATATAGCGACGAGCGATTTTTACGACTAAACGTAAATTACTTTCGATCATTCTCTTGCGAGCAGCATCTTCGCCTAATAATGCTTTGCGGGCATAATAGACTTCTTGCTCTGCAGTTAATAGAGGGGAAAATCCAATCTCACCTAAATAAAGTTGGGTTGCATCCATCACTTTGCGCGCACCTATCGTGCTACGACATAAGTCATACTCACCATCATCAACTTTTGGTCGCGCTTCAGCAGAATCGTCTTCAGAAGCGAGAACTAACTCTCCATCTTCATCTGTTAATTCCTCTTCATCATCATCATCATCTGATGCCAGTAGCTCCCCATCTTCAAAATCAGATGGTTCTGCTTCTGCTACA
>Ga0302301_1000217_pt1 | contig 37480 bp, 35 predicted proteins | sample III_Palsa_E1_2_FD_194544 | JGI IMG/M metagenome (GOLD analysis project Ga0302301, IMG submission 194544) | Peat permafrost microbial communities from Stordalen Mire near Abisko, Sweden - III_Palsa_E1_2 | ecosystem: Environmental > Terrestrial > Soil > Palsa > Peat permafrost | place: Sweden... | reverse complement strand
CGACGAACACATCGCTGACCTCAGCTGCAAAAAGCTTCGTGGTCACACCATGCCGGAAAGAGTGGTAGTCCAGCCCCGATTCGTAGACCCCGATCTCACGCCGATACCTCGTCCACCATTTGGAAAACGCGTGGCCGCGCTTTCCATCGGCTCCGCCAGGAGTCAACTTGGGGAACAGCTGATCGTCAGGAGCCGGCGCTGTGGCCTGCACGTAATCCAAGAATCCGAGCGCGAGCAGCGCTGGATGGATCGGCACACGGCGTTTCGACTGCTGGTTCTTGATTTGCTTGCTCTCTTCATCATTGATGTCGAGATACCAGATGTCATCGCTGATCCGAACGTCGGAGCCTATGAGCTGCGCGAACTCCTCCAGACGATTGCCGTGATAAAGGCCCAACAACGGTAGCCAATACTTCTCGTCCTTAATGATCAAGGTGCCTGGTTTACTCCGTTGGCTTGAGGTCTTGCAGCCAGTCCATATTGGAGAAGCAAAGAGCTTGCGGAGCTTCTCACCCTCCCACATTTGGCGCTTCATCTTGGCGCGCATCTTCTCGGGGAAGCTGAAACCATGCGCAGGGTTCGAGCCTTCATACTCGCCGCGTTCGATGAGATGCTTGAACAGGCTACCGAGCGCTGCGAAGTGACGCTTCAAGGTTTTCACAGCGAGCCGAGATTCTTCGGACTTTGCCTTGGCGGCGACCTCGGCCAGAGGCAGACCCCTCCACCGCTTGGCTTTTCCATAGTCAGCGGGAAGACTTCGTAGAAGATCAAGCGTCCTGGCGAGCTCCGGTCGCTTGTACGAGGTCACCGGCAGATCGCCGCAGACCTCCATGAAGATGCGGTAGGTTCCCTTGTTCTGCATTAGGGTCTGTCCTCGCCAACCGCTCTCGTTCGACATTTGCTCGATAAAGCCAGGGAGTATGTCGGACAGCTTGGGGCCGGCATGCGCGTCATGGGGCACTGCAAGAGGCCCAGGGAGTGTCTTGTCCTCCAATTGGATCTCCGCGGTGACTCCCGAGAGCACGTGCCGTCGCGACTGTTCCAAGCATTGAACTCGGACCATCGCCAAGCCAAGCGAGAGCTCTGCACGCAGCTCTGGGGCCAGTCCGTGTTTGGACATCACCCCATCAACCCAGTCCTCGATACCAACCGTATCCCGGCGCGCCAGTGATCCTCGCGCGTCATTAATGTCTGCGTCGATCTGCTTTAAATCAGCCGCCATCACGTCACCACCGTCATCGACGTCGTACGCATAGACCGGCATACCGTACGGTGTAGAGATGTGGCGTTGCCGATCGCTCTCAATGGCAAGAGCGAGCTCACGCCGAAGGATGGCGTGTAGGTCTGGAAGTGAGTGCATCGAGATCAATCGTAAAAACGTACGGTCGAGCAGCTTACACAGATGCTGCGCCTCCCGGAAGTCTCGCGTTCGAAGTGCCACCGTGACTTCGGCATCTGTTTTCGGGATGCGCCGACGGTAGTAAAACCGCCCACGCTTGCGAGTCATGTGGGAATTTTGTGGGAACACTTCGTCGTTCGACCGGCCAACCGCCGGCCTCGGGACGAGCCCCATACGCCTTCAAACCCTTATGCAGCCCCAAAACAAAAGCCCCGCTTTCGCGGGGCCTTTGATCTTGGCTGGGAGACTAGGATTCGAACCTGCTGACCAAGGCATTGTTAAGGCGACACTCTTTCAGTCGCGATCACGAAACACCCCACCGATTACCCCACATTGGCACAGATGGCCCATTTCTCGCCGTCCTAAGCTCGCCGGACCGATTCCATGGGTAGCGATCAACGACTGTCAGATAAGATTATTAAAATATAATCAAAGGTCCTATTAAAGATAATATTAATATTGCGTTGAAATTAAAAAACGACTCGTTCACAATGCTCTCCTAACTTAACGGAGAACATAATGTTAGATAATAGATTACAAAATGTGAGATTGATGAGTAAAAACGAAGTTCTAGCGAAAGTCAGAATTTCGTCTGCCACGATGTATCGCAGAATAGAACGTGGCGAATTTCCAAAACAAATCAAGTTAGGTCGTAATTCCTACTGGATCGAATCAGAAATAGATGCCTTCTTAGAGTCGCTTATGGATAACAGAAATTGTCACCGATCGAGAGCAAGAGAAAACCACCTTGTTCACCGAACTCGCGCGACGAACAAAATGCCACTTGTTTCCGCAGTAGCGCGGCTCCGGAAGGAAGCCGCTTGAGCATGTATAGACAAAATGGGAAAAGACACTAGAAACACTTGGCAAGAAAACTAGATATATAGACATGTGTAATTAGATAAGCAATAGGTAGTACTAGTTTGTTTGATTCAATGAAAACCGTGGCAGACCCGACTGGCAGCAATAACGCTGAATCAGATTGGAGAAATTTATGAATAAATAATAGGAGATAATCATGTATAAAAATTACAAAGTGTTTGATAATCAAAACGTTAGTGTAGAAAAATGTGTAGTACTTATTGACGAGTATTGGCCTTATAGATTTTTTGCCACGCTATCTTTTCAATATAAATTTACTGATAAGCGAGGAATAGAATTTGCGTCGCAGCATATAAGGAGATTTAATAAGAAGCTGCTCGGTAAATATTGGAAAAGTCATGGTGTTAAGTGCCTTACCGGAGTTGCTACCCTCGAACATGCAGACATTCGAAAGCGCGCCAGCAAGGACGGGCGACCTTTAAAGGACAGGGGGACGTGTCATTTCCACTTTTTGCTCCATGACCACCCTAGTCTCGATAAAGATCCAGACGTGGCCTTGAGGCAAGTAACTGAAGCATGGGAAGCCGCAGCCCGATCCCTAAACAACAGAAAGATAAGGAAGCTAGTCAGCAAAGATGGAACTGACGTGCAGCTCTTCCATACCATCGGGGTCTACGGATATATGCTCAAGGAAGCTTGGCATCCATCTTGGAAATACCAAGAGAGATTCTTCTTACTGGACGGCCAGGGGCTTATATACGTCGATCTGGCAGGTTTCTAGTACTACTGTGGCACCCTTCCCTTGGTTCACATGCCCGACCTTCTTTAGGGGCATTTGAACACGGTTGCCGAGACCTAGGCTTTTGCCGCAGCAACCAGCGGCAAAAGCAAATGGGTGACCACAGTTTTACGGGATCTATTGAGGGGTACCGGGATTGCTGAGCGTATTCCTTGTCGCTGTGCCAAATGCTGGAGCCTACTTCGCACGGGATTGCTACGAGGAAATCTTCCTTGGAGTCTTATGGTGCCGGTGCTCGATGGCACGTCGTGCCAGAAAGTCTTTGAGCCACGATTGCGGCGAGACGCCCAGCTCCTCTAAGACTTCAATCAGCTCCACTACATCCAGTCTACGCTCGCCACGTTCAACCTTGGATATGAAGGTTTGAGTGGTGCCCAAGCGTGCCGCCAGATCAATTTGGGTGATCTGCGCATCTTGCCGTGCTCCCTTGAGCACAGCTAACAGCAGCCTATAGTCACCGTGATGAGTTGAAGCGGCCATGGGCCTTGCCTGCGAGGGACAAGGCAAACTAAAGTCCGCTTTGGAATAGTCCAAAAAAGGCTAGTCTATTCTGGTATAATCTCGAAAAGAGGGGGGTGCGAAATGGCTGGAGCAACTGGCGCTGTAATCGTTCGCGATGACGGCAAGAACATGCAGTGGCGGGACAAATGCGAGGGATGTGGCTACGTCAGCAGCTGTATCCATCATATGAGCACTCCTACGCAGGGTTCGAGGGTTCTTTGCGGTCTTTACCGCTGTGAGCGCTGCAGCAAGACATCAGAAATCGTGATCTACGGATAGCCACGCAAGTAAGCACTCTTTTCTAGGCTTGAACAAATTACAGGGAATCGATCATGCGCCTGCCGTTCAAAATCTTGTTGGGCATCATCGTCACGCTTACTGCCGTTGGGGCATTCGGTTACTTCACGCATTCGGGCGGGTAGTTGACCACTACATACACCAAGAGCCCACATACGCCGTTTATCAAATCGATATTGAGCGTGTCGCCGGCGTTTCTAAACGAGTCAAAAAATAGATCGTCGAGGTCAATAAGTAGCTCCTCCGCCCAAGGGAGTCCATGCTCAGCTGCAATCAAATTAAGTACCCAGGCGTAGCCCGGAGCGCTTTGGTATAACGAAGAGGTCAGCACCTCGGTATCGAGAAGTTCCGCTCCCCACCGAAGCTGCTCGATGGCCTTCACTTTCAGGGATGGCTGATCAGAAATCTCTGCCATTTCACTGAGAAATAGCGCGTACAGCGCCGCACCGCTGGACACTGAGGCACTTCTGCTGTCCCTCGGCTCGGGGACTTGTGCAATCAAGTTCCGTGCAAAGCAGGCGACTCGCTCGCTGTTCACCTCGCCAAACGCCTTCGCATTGGCAACTGCCAAATTATTCGACATGCACTGCTTTCCGTAAGTTTGGGCAGCTGTGATCTTGAGGGCGTTACTCAACGCCCGATAGGATTGGAAGAATTTGCAAGTTGCGCTCGTACTTTTCCTAGCCAAGCTCCATGATCACCGTCGAGTGACAACGTGGGTTGTACCCTGGGATAAACTCTTGTCCCGTGAATGTCTTGAATAAAGCATTCGGTGAGCACCAGTTTGAAATCTGGTCCTAACGGATAGGTACCGTTTCCTGTCGCGAGACCGGCCGTAGGCTCACCGAAAACCTTAACCGCGGGAAGCTCTTTCAGAGCAATCGCGATTGACTCGCAGGCACTTGCACAGTTGTGATCAATTAACACATACAGTGTTGTGTGGGGTGCCGAGAATTTGAGAGCCGGCGTGATAGGAGCGGCTATGCTTATATCATCAAACTCGTCGACTTTGCTTATATAAGAGCCGTTTATCGATATGCCGAATGCAGCGCGACTACCATTGGCGTACTCAAAATAGCCAAGCCTTCTCGGCCCAATTAAAGGCGATATTGCGTTCAGCATTGCGTAAAGGCTTCCGCCCGAGTTTCCTCTAAGATCCACGACCCACGACGTGGCACCATGCTGAAGCAGCTCTGAAACCTGCTGTTTCGTTTCATCGCCGTAGCTCTGCCGATCGGCTGCTGACTCCGGGCTTGCAACCAGTCTTACATAGCCTGTTTTCGAGTCGAGAGAAGTAACGACGTTCTTGGCGTATTCATGAGCATTGGAAGCGCCCGATCCACTGCCTTTGATCATTGGATTGGCTTTGACATAGGTGTGGCCATCTGACGGAAGTTCACTAGCAACCCAGGCGATCCCCGAAATCCAACCCAAGGGCGACGGAGACCTAGCCCAAGAATTGGCTTGAGCGGCCATCTCTTTCCATGCGACCTGATCCGTCCGAATGAACTTTTGTTTCATCAGACTCAAGGCGTTGTCCAACTTAAGTCTACTTTCAGAACCCGTACTCTCAGAGTAATTGGCATCTGCCTTACGAATTGAGAAACTGCGGATCTTATAGCTGGCGTTGAAGCCAACTATATCTACGACAATAGTTTTCGCGCCGTCTGGTACATAGCCGTATATGGTGCACTTAGTCCAAGACTGCGGGATAGGTTCACACCCTGGATGCGTTACTGCCGGGTCAAAAAATTTTTTGCCGTCGGCTCGCTGCACAAAGTATCTTGGTCCGACCCAGCCACCATGGTCAGACTGAAATTCAGCCCTAATAACAAACCATGATGCACGATATGAAGCTGCATCAAAACTCACAGAGAAGCCTGAACCTCTCTGTGAGCTTTCAAACTGTAATGCCTTAGCAGAGCCGCTTTGGCCTACCTGCCCTTGATTGCTGAGCCAGTGCCATTGGACAGCGGACGTGGAACCAAGTAGTTCAATTCGCACGCCTTGCTGAACGGTTAGGGCGACTTGATCAGTTGAGTCAAATGCTTGGGCCACACTCACCATTGATGAAAATGCCAACGCAAGCACAGTAAACAACACAACTAGGGGCGAACGGTAGACATGAGTGCTCATAGCTATACCTGATTAGAGGAGATTAGGACAGGCATCCATCCTGGGTGTCGCAGCCGTCCTGGGTCACGCAGTTATCCTGCGTTTGACAGTCTCCGCCCGTTGCACACTCCATTTGTGTTGCACAGTCACCTGTGGGACATGCATCGGTATTCAAAGCGCAAGAACCTCGTCAGAAACGCAAGTTAGAGCCCTCGCCCAGCAAGAGCAGGAACTTGACGTACAAATAAAGCAAGTAGATTCGGAACTAGAGATATCGCAACGTCAGCAGTTGGAGCTAGCAAACATAGTAGACCGTATGAAGCCCTTGGCCGCAAAGGGCTACACGTCTCTGCTGCAAATCGAATCGGAACAAAGCGATGAACGTACAGCAGAATCCCAGTCCCATGATCTGATTAAGCAACGTCACGGACTTATGCAGCAAGCAAGCGAATTGTCCGCGCAGCGCAGCCAGTTGCCTCTAACACGCGATGAAAAAATCAATGATTTGAGCCGGCAGCTACTTCAGCTACAGCAATCGCTGGTGAACGGAGAAGCCAGCCGACTGTCGGTGATCTCGGCTCCGCTAGATGAGGTCGTCTCTTCGGAAGTTGTACGCGAAGGGCAAAATGTAACAACGGGGACTTTGCTGCTTTCAATCGTTCCCAAGGGCTCGCCACTACAGGCGCTACTTCTCGTTCCGAGCTCGTCGATAGGGTTCGCCCACGTGGGGACTGATATGGCTCTTCATTTTCAGGTCTTTCCTTATCAAAAGTTTGGAATTCAGCATGGTCAAGTCACCGTTGTATCTAGGAGCGCGCTTTCACCCAATGAAGTTACCGCGCTCATGGGCCAATCATGCGTATAAACAAGCCACCGTAGAGCGTGCCGACATTCCCAATCGCCTCAACCGCCAGTTCGACGTTGAGGCGCCCAACCGCGTTTGGTGCGGTGACATCACGTTCGTGTGGGCGCAAGGACGTTGGCATTATCTCGCGGCGGTGTTGGACCTGTTTACGCGCAGGATCGTTGGCTGGGCATTCTCAACGCGCCCCGATGCCGACCTGGTTGTAAAGGCGCTGGAGATGGCTTTTGAGCAGCGTGGACGACCGTCGGCCGTGATGTTTCATTCCGATCAAGGAAGCCAATATGCGAGCCGAAAATTTCGGCAGCGGCTATGGCGTTATCGCATCGAACAGAGCATGAGTCGTCGTGGAAATTGCTGGGATAACTCGCCGATGGAACGCGTCTTTCGCAGCCTGAAAACCGAGTGGATACCGTCGACGGGCTACACCACCGCCGTGGAAGCCGGCCGGGATATCAGTTACTACTTGATGCAACGTTACAACCACATTCGTCCGCATCAATTTAACGGTGGCCTCGCACCGGCAGTTGCCGAGGAAAAACTTAACCCGGTGTCCGGGGTTAGTTGACCATTACAAGGGAAGCAGACGTCATCGATTGGATGAGCGATCGCATAAGTCCGGGATAAAAAAGGAATCTGAAGGGCGACTTCAAAGTACCCGCCCTTAAGGATAGAGGAGCAAATTGACTCTTTCGACCGGAGCTGACCCAGCCCGGTCGGCAAGATCAAATGGATGGAGCAGGACGCACCATCAGCATAGGCCAGCAATACAAGACGGGACAAATCCCAAATCCTTACTTACATTCGCCCAAAACCGGGCCTTCTTCGACATAATCTCCAGCCTGATCAATATCGCCATAATAATCTAAAAATTAAACTACTGACATTATAATATCGCCAATATTTATATTATAAAAATCTTTCACGCCAAATAAAGTTTTTAGATATTATAACATTGATTTAACAATGCTAATCGATTAAGATCCTGGGATGCTCAATATAGGAGAATCCCAATGAAGCATAATGAACGAGATGACTTGAACTTATTAAAAAGCTACGACGTACTGGCCAAGCTAAAAATTACAACTTCCACAATGTATCGCAGAATTGGCCGCGGACATCTTCCAAGACCGATCAAACGCGGACGCCAATCATTCTGGTTAGAAACTGAGATCGACGCATACCAAACCGAGTCAACTCGGAACCGTGGCAGACATTCCCCCGCAAGAGGTAATAGAGTTCATAGAGTTCGTCATCTGATAAATAGCTCAAGAAATGAAGAGCTGTTTAATCAAGGCGACAAAATGAATTCAGACAAATACGAACTACAGACGACACTGCAAGCTAAAACGAGAGATTGGATTCTCGAAATGGATCCCAATGTTTTTATTACCTTCACTTTTAGGGCAGAAAATGGCGTCAGCTACGACCAGGCCAACAAAATCTACGGGAAGTTCGCCTCTAAGATGAGGATCCGCTTCTTTCCCAAAAATTCCAAGCGGCGTTTACTAATGGTCCCAGTAGTTGAGGGCTATGGAAAGAACCGGACGTGCTCTGAAACTAGTAAACGCGAAGAACGCACACACATTCATTGCCTCATGAGGCTGCCTGGCGATCCGATGCTTTATATGGAAGCCATTCGCAAGTTGTGGGTCAGTTCCAGCCGAGCTTGTGGAAATCCGAACATTTACTGCCCAAGCGATAAGCGCTGGTTTGTATCGCTGGTCACACTTGAAGACAAAATAAATTTTACCAACTATGCATTAAAGACCTGCGGACAAGATACCGAAGCAGTTCTCTGGAAATTTGTACCACCAAGATCAAAGATCTAAGGGCTAGACCCATTTCGAGAAGTCAACACTTGTTTGGCACTATAAGCAACACACAAGGAAGCTCCGCGAGCTTCCCTTGACTTAGTATTGCAATAATATAGACCAATAGTTACTAACAATGAATTAATTTTACTAAGATATGGGAAGTATATGAATACATTTAAAGATAATGAAATAAATAATACATCATTTGATTCAATGATTGACGTCATAGATTCTATGAGTCCTTTTGATCATATAATATCCATTGACGTCATATGCCAAATCGATTTGCCTGGCCTAAAATTTTACGCATCGGTGTTCATGACAGGACTCAACTATGCCTTTGGAAAGCGTAAGGACACTCGCACAAGCCAATTTCCAGGATTGACTCTGCTCGACTTTGAAGCAGGCTCAAGGACGTGTGTACTCCATGTCTTAATCAAGAACCCAAGGACTGAAGCGCCAATCCCTACAGCCGAGATGCCTCTACAAGACATTACGAGAAGAATTGCTGATGACCTCGCAAGGGTTGGTATGCCATTCGTTGCCGGAGATGGCATCAAAATTCAAAGCATGCCTACTAGAAAGACTTTCATAAAAACTTTCATGGCAAGCAAGTCGCGAGAATGGCGCTTCGAGGATTGCTTGGTGTTTCATGCCACCGATCCCATAAGATCAGGGCAGTTGCGTCGACGTCGCGCAAGACGTCACCGCACTACAGGTTGCAAACGCGCTCATGGCATCGACAAAGTCAACAACAATATAGCATGAGGTTTGCGGTTACTAAATCTAAAAATGTTCGTATAAGTAATTGCTAATTTAATGCATTCCATTAATGTGTCTCTATTAACACAAGACGCATTAAATAGTTCACTTTAATTTTTGCCACGCGTATAGTGCGCGATCTCCAAAACGAACAATTCTGTTCAGGAGGCAAATGCAAATATATCAATCAAGGAAACCACAGTATGAAAAATAATCAATATCCAAATGCACAAAGTCACGGTTTACGCAACAAAAAGTATGGTGATCAAAGGCGACTGAAGAAGCCGAAATCTGAGCATGAATTGCGCCGCTTTAAGCATCTCAAAGCTCTGGACGAGACGCGGAAATATGACCGGTATGGCGATGATGTTCTCGGCAAGGCATCTCAATACGGGCCTTATCGATTCCTTCTAACAAATACCTTAAATGCCTCGGTTAGGGCACGAGAGCTAGTATCGATTTGCGTCAAAGGCTTTCACGACGTTATTTATTTTGATACCACGCTGGTTGACGCAGGGGAAGTCAGGGGTGCGGCAATAATAGGGCTTAATGCGGATGGTAGTTACGACGTTTCTATCGGCTTTCAAAGCTATGGCGACTTGGAGCCTTATGAAAATAAAGTGGACAAAGAACTTCTTGCAGATGTCTTTAATACAAACTCTAAGGGCTATTTAAGGTGTAATGGACTGGAATATACCGGGTGGTGGGTCGTTGAAGAAAGCGACGCTTACATCCGCAATTCCTTGTTGATTGCAGAAGAAACGTACGGGAGAGTTTATCCCGTCGTCCTTGAAGGCATATAACAGCGTTCGATCTGAAGCTTAAGCCTGACTAAGAGCAGCAAATGCTCAATGGTTATCCGGGAAGGACGGGCGCGATCTCACTCGCGCGGAGTCTACGTTGAGACGCAATTAAGCAAAATCAGTTATATCGCGCCTGCTCCATCCACTTGCACGGAAATCTATTCTAAATGGATTCCGTGTCAATACGGTTTACGCAGCCCATCGATAATTGGGTGTCCAGGAAGCCAACGCCTTTATCGCAGAAAGGCCCAGGGGATTTCGGCCCGTTTTTGTATATCCGGCAATGCTGCGCGGAACGCTAGAACCTACTTCATGAAGACCGCCTAGCAAGAAATCTTCCTTGAAGTCTTGTGTTGCCTATGAATGGCGTTACGCCGCGCTAAATAGTCTTTCAGCCATTCTTGTGGTGAAACACCCAGCTCTTCTAAGACTTCGATCAATTCCACGAAATCCAGCCTGCGCTCGCCCCGCTCCATTTTTGATATAAATGTCTGAGTAGTCCCGAGGCGCTCTGCCAAACTGCTTTGCGTAACTTTGGCAGTCTGCCGCGCCTCTTTAAGCGCCTCCAGAAGCAGCCGGTAATCCGAGTGATGAGTTGAAGCGGCCATGGGCCTTGCCTGTGAGGTACAAGGCAAGCTAAAGTCCGCTTTGGAATAGTCCAAAATCGACTATCAGGCACTCGATATCCGATTCTCACTATCAATTGGAGGGAAGGAATGGCTGGAGCAACTGGCGCCGTAGTCGTTCGGGATAACGGCAAGTACATGCAGTGGCGGGACAAATGCGAGGGTTGTGGATACGTCAGTAATTGTATCCATCAGATGAGCACTCCTACCCTGGGTTCGCGGGTTCTTTGTGGTCTCTACCGCTGTGAGCGCTGCAATAAGACGTCCGAGATCGTGATCTACGGATAGAGATGGACACCGAAACCAGGGGAAATGCATGAAATCAGTCTTCAACCATCTGCCATGGCTGGCCATCGTCTTGTGCATGTCCCTAAGTGGATGCAACAGCGCACATGGCATCGTTGGCGATACTTCCTACCCAATGCCTAAGCTGTTTATTCAGCGATGGAATTCGCTGGCAAGCGATCCAAATTTGACGATCCATCAGGCCAGCGATCCGGATCACAACATCGTCAGCGTTGTACTAACCGACTCCACAAACCAAGATCTTGTGCTTAGCCTGGGAGATGTGATCCAGACACACACAGGTATCGGTTATGAGCCCGAGGACCAGTCCTACAATTTCTTTAGCCCAGGTGCGAACGCCTCGGACTTTGACTTGAGCAACATCTGTCCTCTGCTAATTCAAACGGCAAATCCGTCAATTTCTACAACCGACGCGAAGAACATGTATGACACGGCTGGAACTCAATACCAGCAAGCCGTAGGCGTGACGAAAGATCCAGAGGGCAATGCCTCTGCTAGCGGCATCGTGCTCAATGTGAGGAACGGCAGTCACGGTGGCTACATCTGCAAAGTCCGTTCCGCAACCGCTCACATTTCGAAGATAGCTGTTGCAGAAGCAAGAGCAAACGATGGCACAGACCAAGCTGCAGTGGCACCCGTTACTGACAACATGACACCTGATGAAATTCAGAAGTGCGAGTGGTACGCCAACGTCACGGTTCGAAGCCTAGCCCCGCTTGCGCAGGTTTACGGACAGCAGTGGGTGACAGATCAAGTTCGCCAGAAGTTGGAAGCCAAAGAGTCTCCGGCATGCATGGCCAGGCTTGGGCGCGAATGGAGCAATCACTGACTGTTCGTTGCGGATAGTGCCAACACTTAAGGGGATTTCTGGTGGCGAATTTTGAAGTTTTTGGGAAGTGTGATGTCAAGAAGCACGGTCAAACGATCGAAACCATCACCGAATTGCTTAGAAGCAGCCTGAGCAAGCACTATGAGATCAAAGACCTCACCGCAACGCCAACTGGCCTTACAGTCAATGGTGATATCAAGTCCTTTTGGGAACGCGCCATCACCGTGGCGGATGTACAGGTCAGGCTCGAAAGCAATGAGCTATCGTACAGAGTGAGTGGCTCTTCGACGCTCGGAAAGTGGCCCTACATTTGGTTTGTCGTCGGTGTGCTTGTCAATGTTCTGTTCGGCTTTGGCGGCTATTTCTTCATAGGCTGGGCTGTGGGAACAGGGATCGAATATCTGATCTGCCGTGATCGGCCCAAGCAATACATGGAGCAGGCGTTCAAGGCTGTGCAATTTGAGATTGGATAGCCTAGCCGCCTGACACCAAAGCCACCATCATAAGCGTCAGCCGGTGGTGACAGTTCGCGATTCCTGTACCCCTAAATCCAAGTTTGAGAATTTCGCCGACCGCTTTTAAAAGTGTGGTCGTACAAGGCCTGAAGTCGTCTTCCAGCGAACCTACGTCTGCCAACAAAAAATTTAACGGCAGAGTTTTACTGATTGACGGAGTCTTGGCTGATTTGTGGCGTTTTCTTTCGGTGAGTGGCGCTGGGCCTGGATATGCGCCTGAAGTGCGTAGCGGCAATCGAAACAAAGGTGGCGTAGTCCGCTCGCGGTCAACCTGCGATCGCATCGGCATCTGGACCATCAGCGATCAACCACCGCTCCGCGTCCAGTGTCGCCATGCAGCCAGAACCGGCAGAGGTGACTGCCTGGCGATAAACGTGGTCCGCCACATCGCCTGCGGCAAATACACCGGATACCGAGGTCATGGTGGCCAAGCCCTCCAGGCTGCTGCGAATCGTGATGTAACCATCGCGCATGTCGAGCTGACCTTCGAAGATACCAGTATTCGGCGCGTGGCCGATCGCCACGAAGAAACCGGTGGCCTCGATGTCGCGACTGGCGCCACGGTTGAGGTCTTTTACGCGCACTCCGGTGACCCCTGAGCCGTCGCCTAACACTTCATCCACTACATGATTCCATACCAGTTCGATCTTGCCCGCGGCTGCTCGTTCGAAGAGCTTTTCCTGCATGATCTTCTCGGCGTGGAGTTCGTCGCGACGGTGCACAAGGTAGACCTTGCGCGCGATGTTGGCCAAGTACAACGCCTCTTCCACGGCGGTGTTGCCGCCGCCTGTCACGACGACGTCTTGTTCGCGAAAAAATAATCCATCGCAAGTAGCGCAAGCCGAGACGCCCTTGCCCTTGTATTTTTCTTCGCTTGCAATGCCGTGACCCCATTGATTGTTAACGCATCCGACGGCGCTTGCATGTGATCGGTCGGCTGCCCCCTCAGGCAACATGACGATAATCGCCTTCGGGTGTAAGGGCGCGTATACAAGACGCGCTAATGATCCCCGTGCGCAGCAGAAGATCGAAAAACTCGTTCCCTGAGAAACGACGCTTGGTACCTCAACTGGCGACGACTGGTGGGGCTTCAAGCACGACGAGGACTTGCACGCGCATTACAGGAGATGGCAAGCATAGTAACTACCGATGTGATGCGCTGGAACGTTCGGGTCGTTGGGATCCTCTATTTGCGCGATGTAGCTTATGCGCCCAGCGGCTCAGACCTGTATGAAATTACAGGCTCTACTGCACCTCACTTTGCGCACGTACATGTTGACACCGCCCGTCTCACAGTGGCCAATTTAGGGCATGGGTGGCGCGATTGACAGATTGTGCACCATAACCTGATCGGCATCGTGCAGACGATGCACAAATGCAGAGCCTCCTGTGCCCTCAGCCACCATCTGTAAGACACGTAGAAGAACTGGAGGAACCTACAGGTTCACGTAAAAGGTCGCCTCTGTATCCTTGAGAGCAGGCAGCCTAACTTGGCCGCTGGTAGCGCCGAAATGCATGGCCTGCATAGCCCCAAGTTGAATTGCTTGCTTTAGGCTCCAAGTACCAATGCATCGCACGACGTACTTTATTACGAACACTTTTTATTACGGCAATATTATACGTATTGACAGCATTCAGAAGGGTAGATGAGGCCAACACGACATAAACAACACTCGTAAAGCAGTTGAGGCTAGTTAATTAGCGCATCCGGCACACATAGGGTGCTTCTGAGTGGCAGTAAAAATATAAGGAAATAAACATGGTCACACGGCGAATGATCTTGAAAGGAATTGCATCCGCGTTATTAATACCGGCAATACCCAGGCTGGCTTTCTCAAACACTACGTCATCAAAAGTCAAAAAAAGGATAATGGCTGGTACGTGCACGCCGTGCGGTAATAAGAAACGGGCACGTGAAGTTTATTCAGATTTCTTGCAGTCGGCCGGAATACTGCCATATGTATCCTTACCCTTGGCATTAGTTCCATGCATGCGTACAAAACGTAGTGGAATGCGATTTGGATATGTCGATTCAGCCACTGGAAACCTTGGATTTTCCGTCGATGATCTTTCGCTCGCTGGTCTACCAGATCTTCAAGCCATTCGGAGGTATAACAGTCAATCATTGCTAGATCGCGGCCTTGGACCGGGTTGGTCATTGATCTATGATGACTTCATCGAGACCGCGGCAGATGGTTCTTATCTAAATACAGGCAACGGGGAGCGAATTAGCCTCGTTCCTGGTGCAGACCATACGACCATGGTCGCGTTAAGTCCCGGGGGTAAGCCCATTAGGACGCTGCGTACGATTGATGCCAACACAATCGCAGAAAACGTCGGAGGCTCTGCCCGAACCTATAGGTTGATATCTGGCGCCTACCATCTCACCGGCGTAGATCTGGGGCACGGTAGAAGCCTCGCTATTTCAAAAACGCCAAACGGGCAGCTCGAGTCTGTGGCAGCTTCATGGGGTGGTATCCTACGATACGAGTGGTCGTCTGATGGAACCTTCCGGCTTAAGACCGTCGCGGACAGCACCGGCCGCGAGGTCACGTTTTCTTACCGGAATCGCGCCGTTATTAGCGCTGTCGATGTTGAGGGTTCTACATGGCTATACGACTATGATCCACAAGGACTCCTCGCACAGGCCGTCGATCCGAATGGTTCAATCGTTCTTGCTGCGACGTATCTGAATCATCGTGCCACTGTGGTTCAAGCCATAACAGGAACACTTAACTATCAGTATTCCCTCTCTGGTGACACAACAACCTCGACGATCGACAGTGGCAACAACGTCTCGGCAATCGTCACACACAACGCCCTTGGCCAAGTCACTGGAGTTTCGTTATCTGATGGGTCGCTCTCTCTCGAAGCAGGATATGACGCCAGCCACAATCCGGCATACATCCGCGATGGAAAAGGCAGGGTCACGCAATATCAATACGACGAAGACGGCAGGTTGAAACTTTTTGCTGATGGGAAAAGATGGCAGAAACGAGACTGGGATGTAAATGGAAACCTGGTCAGCCTCACTGATCCCATCGGGACCATCGTCTATACGCATGGCGCGAACTACCGACAAGCCACTGGTTCAAGGGCCTCACGCTCGCAAACGGCTGTTTTTGATCAAGGTAGATTGGTATCTTCGAAAACGGAAAAGCGCACGCTAACGGTGGAGTACTCCAAAGAAGGAAAGGTCTCAGCGAGAACATCGACGAAGACCGGCCGCTATGCCTATAAGCGAAATGCCCAAGGATGGCTCATTGAGGAAGTATTTCCCTCGGGCAAGAAAAGCTCCTGCGTTCGCAACGCTCGAGGCCAGGTTATGCGCTGGAGCAACTCAAGAGGCGCACAAATTAATTATCAAAGGGATGCGCGGGGGGCGATCACTCAGATTGCGAACGCGTCGGGCGATTGGGCTCAAGCGTACCGAGATAGTTCGGGCCGCATCGTAAAAATGACTAACTCTCATGGGCAGGAGCGGCTGTTTACATACCACGTCGACGGCCGCCTTTCGACATTCAAAGATGCAAAGGGAAGGCATTTCAAGGTCGAATATGACTCTGGCAATAATCAAGCCACCCGCATGATTCAAACGGATGGGCCGGCGCAGATCATTCGCGGCAAAACCGGTAAATCCGTTTTCATCTCTGGAGATGCGCAGGAAAAAACGGTAGTCACTCATTCTACTCATCCCGATAACTGGAAAGATCCCCTGCACGCCGTGGGCCTGCTCGGAGCTTTTTCGGGACATACAAAGATGTATGTCGAAGAAACCCAAGCAGATGTCGCCACACTTTCTCTTGTGAAGTTTGCCGCAGCAGCGACAGGAACGACGGACGATGGCGATGACGATGACGATGGCGATGACGACGACGACGATGATGACGGCGATGATGATGATGACGACGACGACGATGATGGGGACCCGTATCTTCCTGACCCCGACGATGAATGCGAAGACTGCGAGGCCGACGCTTATGGCGACTGTGAAGATGACTACAACAACAGAGTAAGCGCTATAGCTGCCAGCGACGGGGTAGCTGTCATGCAGGAGTGCGGCCTATCCGCCGTCAATGGCGCGATTGGTATCGCAAATGGTGGCGAAGGACCGTCGCTATATGATGTTTTGGAGTGCACATTCGCAGGAAATGCGGCACAAAGTGACATGAGAGTAGCTGATGGCACACTTGCGGATTGCATCGCCGATATTGACCCCGGATGCCCCACCTGCTGAAGATTAGAGAATGGGTAGAGGCCATACGTTCAAATACACGCTGTTTCCTTTGCCTTCTCTATCGCAATGGATAGATCGGTTTGGTCCATTTTTCGGAGAAATAGAGGCAAACTTCAGAAATATCTCTCTACCGCAGCCGATCCTTGAAGCTGATCGCCTCAAAGATCGGCTGCGGCCCCCACGTCACGTCGTGGACGGGGCACTACTTCCCTTATGGCATGATTTTTCTGATGAGGTGCTCAATCGCGCGAATGATGCTCTTTATAGCTCACATCGCACGGCATCAGAGCGCAGCTCACTGGACCGTTTGTATAGCGACTTTTGTTACGCGCTAAAAAGTAATGACGCTTGCTACTTCATCCAGTGGGTCAAGGATGCAAGCTCGTGTTTGGCGACTAGCGCTTCGGGTATCCGTATAGCCGACGTCTTCACAAGGAGAAATATAGATGGTGATCGATTTCAGTACCCACCCGCGCCAATGATTGAAGGGAGGCTGGAGGAAATTCATCGATTTATTCGCTACAACGGTCTTAAAAGCCCCATATTCACCGCGACAGTAGCCATGGTGGCATTGACCAATTGCCACCCTTTACGTGATGGTAATGGCCGCACGTCCCGCATGCTGTTCAACGCCATCTTGCGGCTGATGGCGCCGTTGGAAGCGGCCTACTTGCCGTTATATGAGATATTTTGGGTGTCAGGTTTTGGGTATGAAATTCGAGCATTGGCTGCAGTGACGAAAGACGAATGGCTTCCGCTGTTCGAGTATGTAATGAATGTATCTAAAATTTGTCTTACAAGAGTTTCGCCCGCTTCCACCTGTTTCGGAGATAGCTATGCTACTTAAAGTGTCAGGTGTCGTTGTACTTATCATCGGGCTCGCGCTAGTCACTAGTGCTTGCTATGGCTTCTATGGTGCTGACAATGTAAGACAGACCTTGGCTAGCGCGATGAGCTCTAAAGGTCTGGGTTTTGACGAGGGAAAATGGGCCTTGCACTATCATGCGTACCTCGCAGCGTGGTTTGTCGCCGCAATGTTCTCTATCCTTGGCGGCCTTCTAATGCTTTCCAAACGTGTCATGGGGTTGGCATGTTTTGCCATCGGCATTAGCATCATTTTGATCTATCCAGTGATTTTGAAAATATTTGGCATCAATACGTACCAACTCGAAAGCGTCAACTATCCTACGGTAGCGATTTTGGTGGGTTTGCTGTGTATAACCCTATGGGAAATTTATTATTATTTACGACGGCCGGCACGGCGCTGAACTTCATTTAATACTATTTTCTCTACAAATCCTTGGATAGGGTTTGCCTCGGAAGGCCTGAATGGACATCAGCAATAGAATTTCGGCAGCTCAGAAAGATCTAATCATGGACGTGGCGTCAGGCGCCCTCTACGCCTATCTAAAGGATGGCAGTAAGCCCGATTGCTCGGCTGTTGAAGTAGGCCGATTTGATGGCCTTCAGATGACAGTACGTCATCGCGGTATGCCAGTGATTTCTGCTACCGGCGAAGGAGAGACTGCGGCCGATCAGCTTTCTAACGCTATTTATAACCTTTGCGCGGACGTCACCTGTGGCGGCTTAACTTCTTTCCATGTGGACGGTCTCAACGTAGAAGTTTGGATACGGATATGCTCTGAACTTGTCGCTGTGGAATTGCGGGATTCGGATCGCTCTTTAACAGGAGGGTCATTCGGTGTTGAGGTTCAGTGGAACGACGCTCGCGCGCACTTTGACCCTTCTGTGATATTAGCTCGACAGTTTAAGAGCCCGGCGGAACTTCTTAATGGATTGTGTTTATTTTCCGGTCTCTTTCAGGAAGCTTGGCGCGAAACCTATTGCATCGTCAGGAAGGTACATTGGATCCATTTATGCCGGGACCAGTTGGGAAATTCAGTCGAACTGTTTGCCTTACGCACCGTGGCGCCCGATCGGTTATCTAAGGATGATCTCCGCTCACTCGTAAGTCAGGGAGCCTCGTTTCTCATAAACAATCAAAACGCCGGTGGTGACTATTGTTATATCTATCAGGCGCTTGAGGGCAAAGGTCACCAAAGGAAACAGAACTTAGTGAGGGCATCGGGTTGTGCCTACGCCATGACAACCTCGGCTCGTGTGGTTTCGCCCGAATTGAGCCCTCGCGTTATTAGTAGCAGTCGCAGGGCGATTCTTGCGGTGTTGAGACGGACTGAAAAGTGGGGAGACGACGGCCTCATTGTCCGCGAAGATGATGCTGAGGTTATTTGGGGCAAACTTGGATCCGGCGCGCTTGCCGCGGTCGCTATGCTTGAGTTGGACGACCCGGTTTTTCACCCCGACGCTTTGAAGGCGCTATTGCTGGCACTGAAGGGGGCTCAACGAGCTAACGGCCTATTTGACTGCTTTTTTGGTATTGACCGATCACCCGATTCAGTAATCAATTACTACCCCGGGGAGGCCCTTCTGGCGCTAGCCATCAGTGGCTCAAAAGGTGACGCGGACGCTTTAGAATGTTGCCGGCGAGCTTTTTTGCCGTATAGACAGCACTTCCGGAATGCTCCCTCGAGCGCATTTGTGGGATGGCATGTCGATGTATGGAGTCGCTTGGCTCGGGTACTTCATGATGGCGAATATATAAGCTTTGTTTTCGAGCAGCTCGATTGGCTTTTAGCCTTCCAATGTCGTGAAGGGGACAACGTTGGCGGATTCGCCTTTGATGATAAGCCACCAGGTGTGTCTTCTACTGTTTACACTGAGGCCACGATTCGTGGAGCGGCGTTAGCCCACGCCCTTGGTTTGCAGGATCGATGTCACACATATGCAAAAGCTGGACGCTTTGGCTTGCTCTTTTGTGCTCGACTTCAGTTGAATGCATCTTCGAGCGGCATATTGCCGAATCCGCAGCGCGCTTTGGGTGGAGTGACGGGGAATTTGCGTACCTTCCAGGTCCGTGCAGACAATGTTCAGCACATGATGACGATGGCCCAGACCGCACTCGAGCTATCGACTGGCTGGAGCGAGCTCCTTTATTCCTGATTCGATGTCGGTTGAATTTGCACTGAATGCACCGATCGGTTTCTAGCTGAACACTGTGGTGTTAGCAATGGAACGAGTCTCCCCCCGTAAACTGCAAATGACCGGCATTCCATTTCGTCATCCTAAAGACCAGGCCCTTGTCAGACACCGTCCTACCGTATTTTGAGACCCCGGTATCTTCAGGGAGATAGCGCCTGCGAGCATCTTGTGATCTCACTCACGGGGTACTCTGCGCTACGCAGGCTCGGTTTTTTCGCGTGGCTGCTATCACGCTCTGAGAGCGAGAGATCTTGGAGCTGTACGGCGCTCAAACCCTAACGCTGTGGTCACCGACGTCTCACACCCGGTCACTGATCATGCATTACCCCGTCCTGTAAGAGTTCAGTGACAGCCATCTCGCTGATGTATGGCTCACCAGGAGAAGGCATGTCCCCGCGTTCAGCTAAACGATTCGGCGAGTTTCACGACCCGGTAAATTTTGTTTATCACTATCCCGGCTACGCGCCTGTGAAGGTGACTTCCCACGATCCCCTGCTAGAAAATTTCGTCATATTGCTGGCGGATCGCGCGTGGGAAGTTAAATTGAAGGTCGACGCTTCTACATTCAAGCTCGTGCTTGCTGACATGGTGGCCCAACAGAATGATCATCTTGGGTATCGGCAGAAAGCCATGCATCTTGCTCGCGAGCATGGTGACGCGATCGTTCGGGCTTGTAGTGAGTTCTGCGAGATGAATCTCCTAACCTCGCTGCCCACCCTCAGCCATTAACCGAACCCCAGTTTAGATCATCTCAGCCGCGCAGATTCCGCGGCCTCTCACGCTCTGAGAGGAGGCTGGAAGTCCCGCATTGATCTTAAATTGACGCTTGTCGAGCCTGTTCTCAAGTCCCGGACGCGTGGATGAGATATGGCTACCTCTCGAGCCGACCTGCAACGAAAGATCGCCACACTCGCGGCGAAAACGCCCGCGTTGGTGCGCAACCATCCCGGAGACGTGACGTCGGCCCGCTCTTTCGACACCACTGAAAAGTAGAGTTACGGTCGCTTCATTCCAGGCCCGGAAGGGTCAAAGGAGGAGCGATGAAGAAGTCGCGATTTACCGAAGAACAGGTCACCTACTGCTTGCGGCTAGCCGAGTCCGGCACCCGGTAGCCGACGTCTGCGGCAGACGGGTATTAGCGAAGCGACGTTCTACGCGTGGAAGAAGAAGTACGCGAGTCTGGGCGTGGCAGAGCTGCGGCAGCTACGGCAGCTACGTCAGCTACAAGAGGAGAACAGTCGCCTCAAACGCTGGGTGGCCGATCTGACGCTGGACAAGCAGATCCTGACCGAGGTCATTCGAAAAAAAATCTGAGGCCAGTTCGCCGCCTGGAGATCGCTCACTGGATCCATGAGCGGTTCCAGGTGAGCGCCCGACGCGCGTGCGGACTGGCCAAGATGCAGCGATCGACGTGGTACTACCGCAGCCAGGCAAGAGATCAGTCGGCCTTGCGCATGCGCATCCGCGACATCGCCCACGCGCGACCACGGTTCCATATACGTTGCCTCAAGGCATAAGACCTTCACTTCCTAGCTCACAGTCTGATGACCATCGTAAATAGTGGTCATGTACGGTCGCATAAAGTGGCTATTTCAGAGAGCCACCGTGAAGTCTATAAATTGTCATGAACGTGGTTAGCATCGTTGAGTAAGTGAGTTTCGAGAGAGCCTTTAAAACGGGCGCCCAAAAAAATGCATCGAATTGATGGCGGGGTGGAGATGACCGCAAAATAGAACGTTTTTATCCAAGTAAACAACTTCAAGCTTCTCTCTTTGGCTCGCAATCTTTTCTGTGAGTACGACGGAGCCACCAGCACAAGCTTTGAGGGCGTGAATGTAAGCGAATAGTCTATCCGGCCGAAATTAATCGCGCTGTACCGGGCCGGTCAAAGTGAACTCCGCCTGGACACACAGAGCACAGCATCATCCCCGATTCCCTTCACAAGCTCGGATATGTAGAGGTTCCGCCTGGCCAAAATACACGTAACTTCCGGGGAACTTTTTTAAGCTCTCAAACGGAGATAATCGCCCAACAATTTATTCCAAGCCAGATCACTTCGGCGGCTCGGCATAACCCAATCGCTATTGAGCGAGCACTTGATATCGCTGAGCACCCTGAGAAATGACGAAGAATGCGAGAGAGGTTTCAAATGACGTACGGATTGATCGGAATGGTTGTATTGACTGCTGGCCTGGCATTGGGTGGTGTGGAAGCCTCTTCGAACGTTGATCGACAGACTGTCGCCAATCTGGACCGCACATTTCAGGCCGCCGTCAAGGTCAACGATGCGCATACTATGGACCGCATTCTTGGTAAAGACATGGTCTTGGTACTGGGCAACGGCACAAGCAGTACCCGTGAAGAGCTGCTGAGCGAATCGCGCAACAAGGAGATCATCTACGAGCGCCAGGACGAAGATCCTAATACTCAGACGGTGCGAATTTGGGGCGATACCGCGGCAGTCACAGCGCGGTTATGGGTGAAAGGCGTTACCAAAGGCGTTGCTTTTGATCGCCATCTTTGGTTCAGCGATATTTATGTTCGAACACCACAGGGTTGGCGCTATGTCTTCGGACAGGCGTCGCTGCACCTGAACGACAAAACCTGATCACCTTGATTTTTTCCTGAATATTAAAGGAAGTCACGCAAAGCGAATTACAAAGGCTTCTGCATTCACGTTCTTTACTCGTAGGGCTGCCGAAATTATGACTACCCTATAATTAAATTTGCTCTTTTAAACAAGCCAAATTTTTTTTGTCGACCTCTAACAGCGGCTCACGAGCTGGGTCCGACGAAGCGAAAGTTGAAATAAGTACTTAAGGGAAATAGTGATGAACACGGCTAAAGAGTTTCGCTCCTGCTTCGCACTGCTTTGCCTTGTGATCGGTCTGTACCCAATTCCGAGTTTCGCGCAGAAGAGTTCCGACGCATCAAAGACTAGTCCTCAATCCACTACCGGAGAGACGGATGGTGCGCATGATTTCGACTTCTCATTCGGTACGTGGAAAATGCACTTATCGCGTCTTTTGCATCCCTTGACCGGATCAACCAAGTGGATCCAATTGGACGGAGTTTCCGTTGTGAGCAAGGTCTGGAATGGTCGCGCCAATCTTGTGGAATTTGAAGTCAGTGGTTCATTGGCACACATCCAAGGCCTTTCCTTAAATCTATACAATCCTTCATCTCATCAATGGAGTCTCAATTTTGCTAGCGCCAGCGACGGTACGCTTGACGAACCGACGATCGGCGAGTTCAGGAATGGACGCGGTGACTTTTACAATCAGGAGTCGTTTGGCGGTAGGACAATTTTGATTCGAAAATCTTACTTGGATGTCACGCCGAATTCTAATCGTTTTGAAGAGGCATTCTCTGATGATGGCGGGAAAACTTGGGAGGTGAACTGGGTTGCGAATTTCACGCGATCGGATTCACATGCTCCTGAAATCAAACCACATCAAACTCTGACTTCGTACGCCGGTCAATACGATTTCGACTTCGAGATAGGTAATTGGAATACCAACATACACAGGCTTTTGCACCGTTTGACTGGGTCCACAACCTGGACCGACTATGAAGGAACCATCGCCGTCAGAGAGGTCTGGGACGGACGCGCTAATTTGGGGGAGTTAGAGGCCGTAGGCGCCGCTGGCCGCCTCGAAGGGTTATCCCTGCGTTTATACAATCCGCAATCCCACCAGTGGGGCTTAAATTTTGCCAGCAGTACCGATGGCACCCTGGGCCAACCCATGATCGGCGAGTTTAGGCGTGGGCGTGGGGAATTTTTTGATGTTGAGCCGTACAAAAGCAAATCGATTCTTGTTCGAAGCATCTTCTCGGGCATAACTGCGAACTCTGCCCAATCTGAGCAGGCATTTTCGAACGACGGTGGCAAGACTTGGGAAATAAATTTAGTCGAGGCAGATACGAGGGCTCCGGTTAAATCCGACAATGCAAGATCAACTGTGCAGCATGCCGACGGAGATGTTGTGTCGATCCAATAAGGCCATGGTCAGATTTACCTAGCACATTAGCCGGAATCACTGCTTCCTGAAGGTAATCGGAAACCTCGTGTTTCCCAGAGCAGGCAACGAACAAGTCCGCTCGTGGCGGCAGATTCGCATCATTCAGGCCCGCGGCGGCTCTGGCAGACACCACGTAGCTTTAGTAAACGCCGAACTTTGGAGCTTCTTAGCTGTGTGCATGAGCTTCATTCTGAATAATCAAAGTACTTTCTGAAGTGGTAACCGAGAGTGCATTAACCCTATGTGGAAGCTACCAACCGTCCCGTAACTTTTGGTGTCCTCCAGAGGTTTGATTTGTATGTTTCTTCAGCTTGACGGGCACGGGCCACACTACGCTCAGTTAACCCGCGCCATCAAGGCTTCTGTTCTTAATGGGCGGCTAGCCACAGGCTCGCGCCTGCCGCCCACGCGCGCATTGGCGCAAGAACTGGGTCTATCTCGTACTACTGTACTGACAGCTTACGAACAATTACGTGCTGATGGTTTCATTCGTTGTCGCGTAGGTTCGGGCTGCTGCGTCTCTACGCTTCAGATCACGCCAGCACTGAGTCCGCCCGAAGAATCCACAGTCTCGGCTCCATCGCGCTATGCCCAGCGTGCTCGACAAATTTACGATCGAACGGTTTGCCAGCTTCATAAAGGCCTGCCATACAATCTGCAATATGGTAGCCCGCAGGCTAATCCCACACTGAATACGGTGTGGGCTCGCGAACTTGCTCGGGCAGCTGCCTACACCCCATTGGTAGGTGTGGACAGTCAGGGGTTGCAGGCACTACGCCAGCAGATATGTGACTACCTGGCAATGCGCCGCGGCATGAGGGTAATGCCGGAGAATGTGCTGATCGTTAACGGCACACAACAAGCGTACACCTTAAGCGCACGCGTTCTCATCGACGAAAGCGATGTTGCCGTACTGGAGGAACCGCATTACTTCGCTGCCTATCAGGCACTTGTCGCCCACGGCGTAAACATCCATACGGTGCGAACCGACAGCGAAGGAATCGTCTGCAACGAGTTGCCTGTCGTAGCACCTCGTCTAGTATGCGTGACTCCTTCACACCAATTCCCAAGCGGTTCCGTAATGTCCCTGCCGCGCCGACTGGAACTTTTGCGCTACGCGGCGGAGAAACGGTGCTGGATCTTGGAGGATGACTACGATAGCGAATTCCGCTACGACGGCCATCCGCTCGCCGCGCTGCGCTCGCTCGATGACGGTGATCGCGTAATCTATGCCGGCACGTTTTCAAAGGCCCTATTCAGTTCGCTCCGATTGGGCTACATGGTGGTCCCCGCGGTGCTGCGCGAGGATTTCCTCAACGCAAAATATTTCAATGACATTTCCTCGTCGGGCATCGAGCAAGCGGCGTTGGCACATTTCATGGAAGATGGCGGTTTCGATCGGCATCTACGACTCGCGAATGTAGAACTGAAGGCTCGTCGCGAGGCATTAGTCCATGGTCTGCGCGAGCATGCTGGCAATCGCGTCGAGATTGTCGATACTCCTGCTGGCATGCACGTCGTCGTGTGGCTGCGCAAATACGACTATGCAAGTGTAGATACGCTAATCGCGCTTGCTCATGAACGCGGTCTCGGTCTTCATCCAATTGCGTCGCACTACGTAAGACGGCCCCCATACCCTGGCTTGATGCTTGGCTATTGCGGGCTATCACCAAGCGCGCTACGTGAGGCGATGCGGATATTCGGCGAATGTCTGAATGTGGTCGACGCAAAAGCATGAAAGGCTTACGTCTAAGTATTCACTAGTCATCTTTGCTTAGAACGCCATCGTTGCTGTCTGTTTGCGAGGGTGACGCGATCGAGTAGCTCTTGCTTTTCAACGTCGGCTTGGTTGTACCGGTGTTGGCCGTTTTGACTGCTCTGTTTGTGTCTGCGGCTTGGGGGCTTTCTGCGTCTGCTTAGACACACTCCCTCAGCTTGCGTATACCATCTTGAATCTCTGACACGTTCGCGCCTCCGTAGCCAAGAATCAGGCCACCCCGGACTGGCGGCTTCAAATAGCACAAGGATAGCGGTCTGGCCGAAACACCCACCATCTTAGCCTTCTGCGAGACCACGACATCGTCAACGCCAAGTGGCAGCAGTGCCACAAGCTGCATACCTGCTTCAGCACCAACGACTTCGAGCTTATCTCCCATGTACTTTCGGATCGCTTCCACCAGCGCCTTTCGCCGTTCCATGTAAAGTATTCGCATTCTGCGGATGTGTCGTGCGAAATGCCCTTCGCGGATGAAATCGGTCATGACGACCTGATATAGCGTGGAGGAAAAGGTGTCAGCAGCATCCCGAGTGGCGGAAAAGGCAGGTACCAAGTCTTTCGGAACCACCACGTACCCCAGGCGCAGAGCCGGAAACATGACTTTGCTGAACGTGCCTAAATAGATGACACGCCCGTCCGCGTCCAGCCCCTGCAGGGAGGCAATCGGACGACCACTGAACCGGTATTCGCTGTCGTAGTCATCTTCGATTATCCAGCCACCATTGCGTACCGCCCAATTCAGCAATTGCATACGGCGCGTCGCACTCATCGTCGCCCCCAGCGGGAACTGGTGCGATGGCGTGATGTAAACAGCATTCACATCGCGGCCTCGGCGGATTGCAGCTGCTACGTTCAAGCCCTCCTGATCAACGGGAATCGGAATCAACTGAGCGCCGGCTGTCATCAATGCTTTGTGCGCTCCCGGATAACCCGGCTCTTCCATCCATACTCGGTCCTTGGGGTCCAGTAGAACATGAGCGGAAATCTGTAGGCCCTGCTGCGATCCCGTTGTAACCAGGATCTGTGATGTCTCACAACGTACAGCGCGGACCGTGCTCAGGTATTCCGCGATAGCTTCGCGCAACGGCATGTAACCCATGGGGTCGCCATAGGTCATCATTGCTTTGGAAGGCTTTCGCGAATGCCGATTCATAAGTCTCGACCACACGCCGATCGGAAAGTGATCGAGGGCCGGTAGGCCAACTCGAAACGCACCTTCGTTTTTCAGCCATGATTGAGCTGGGACACGCATCAAAAACGCACGTCGGGAGATTTTGCGCGGGGCGTTCTGCCCAACGATTTGCGATGGCGTGTTTCGTACCTTTATGCTCGCCGGTCTCGATGTCTCGTCGGGTATCGACCGAGCAACACAGGTACCTGCACCTACAAAGGTCTCCAGATACCCTTCGGCAAGCAACTGTTCGTAGGCGCTCAGAGCGGGCAAGCGGGAAATCTTTAGTTCATTGGCAAGGCTTCGGGTGGACGGCACTCGCTGCCCCGGCCGCAGTTGGCCGTCGATTATCGCCCGCCGAAACCAGTCAGATATTTGGTGATACATCGGTGTCCTAGAGCTCGCATCGAGCGCAATCGACGGCAGGAAGCTAGCGGCTAAGTGTTTCATTTGGCACGCGTCCGAAGTGGCTATCCCTCATCGTATCAAGGTGGATATTTTAGTAAACCACTAAGCAGCGTATCTTTACTATCCATCTGATTTAGCATCGCTCGGAGAATGAAGCCGAGTAGAAAAAGTCTCTGAGGTTTCCGGCTAGCCCGCGTTGAGCTGCTGTGGCCGCCAGGTATCCAGTGGGTGATGTCCTGATTGGCAGTCAGGTCAATTCGTTCACTGATGCCTGGCGACCACAGCAACTCCAACTTCTAAACTAGGTTCGATTGCGCCGAACGTCGGGTGCATTGGTCAAGTTGAACATTCCCACAAGATCTCATGTTTAGCCGCCGAAGCTCGGTCTCTGCACCGGAACATGTACACGCATGCTGATATTCCGGCTAGATGCATTCACCGCTCCACGATGCGAACTTGTGCGTTGCGGAACAACAGCACATAGATGCGTTGAGCATCCAGCATTTGACAATTCCCGAAGAGGCGCTTCCTTTTGTTGCCAATGGATCTGCGATAGCCCTCGTCGTGAAATCTGGTGCGCTCCTCAGGCTCGCAACAGTGAGACGGTTCGGCCACTCTCGGAAACAGGTTTGCTTCTGAAGACCCATTTGATTTGCCTGGCCGACGACGATCTCAAGGTAACGAATTAACTAGCGAGTATGCCCGCAAACTATCGGATGTAAGCAGACACATACAAACGCCGTCGCCTCTGTCTGCCTACTTGGAGATTTTGGCAGAATGCAAGGGGCGACTTGAGTGCCTCACTTTGGAATGCCCGAGTCGGAGCCAACAAGCTTCCATTTTCCTTCGCGCTTCTCAAAGCGATCTTCATACATGAGCTCAACGTGTATTTTCTTTCCGTCAACGAGCCTAGTTTCAGTGACGGCGCCATGGCCCATCGCGACGTTACCAAGTACCTGGACATCAATAGGTCCAAGTTCATACGACACGAGTTTGTATTTGCCCGATTGAATTTGCTGCAAGATGTATTGCTTTGTGATGATCTTGCCAGATGGTGCGAGCATGGCAAAATCATCGGCATAGATCTCGTCAAGCTTCTGCATATCGACGTTGAGGATTGCGTCTCCCAGGCCTTGGCGCTCTTCAATTTGCATCACTACTGCCTTATCAGCCGGGTCATTGAATGGCGCTACAGGTGAAAAACTGGCTATATGGGAGGCGGCTAAGCCTGGACCCGCGCATACGCAGGCAAACAGAACCAACATACTAAGCAGAATTAACATGCCGGGCTTTTTCATCTGATAACTCTCCTGTTTAGGTTTAGAGTGCGGCAGCAAGCCGCCGTCAACATGCCTTGCACATATCGTCGCGCATGGCGCTATCGCAAGTCGGTAGTTCCTTCCATGTAAAAGACACACGATCCTTCGATCTCAATACGGCTCCCCAAGTGCCGACATTGAAGGCTTCCGCCTCGGCGAGACGCTTGGAACGCGTAGAGGTTCTTTTTTTGCAGCCGTTTGGCCCAATATGGAATGAGAGTGCAATGCGCACTTCCGGTCACTGAATCCTCATCAATACCACAGGCTGGCGCAAAGAAGCGGCTTATGAAGTCGTAGGGGTCTTGATCGGCCGCTGTCACGATTACTGCATCAATGTCCAACTGCTCTAGAGCGCGCAGGTTCGGGGTAAGGGTTCGCACGTCTTTCGCTGATCGCAATAGCGCCATGCCAGTTCGTTTGAAGAGAAGAAACTGCCATGGCTCCACGCCCAAAGCTTGTTCGAAGCCGATCGGTGCAACAGCTATGTCGGCTGTATAAGCAGGCAGGTTCAGCGCGTACCCACTATGCGTTCTTTTAACCGTCAAGGTCCCACTGGCGGTTCGAAATGAAACACGCCTGCGTTTGCGCTCCAAGCGCTCCATCACGACAGCTGCACTCGCCAATGTCGCATGGCCGCAGAGAGAGACCTCGCGTACGGGCGTAAACCAGCGCAGAGCATAATCACCGCTCTCGGCTACAAGAAACGCCGTTTCTGAGAGATTGTTCTGCGCCGCAAGTGCTTGCAGCGTGGCGTCGGACGGAAACTTATCGAAAACCATGACAGCTGCTGGATTGCCCGCAAATAATTCTGCAGCAAATGCGTTGACTTGAAAAATTGGTATTATCATCGACCTGATTTTTTTGACAAGAAAACGGTTATGCGCGGACTGGCGTTACGTCATAGGCTAAAAAGGCGAATCAAGTTCGTTTTTGCTTACAGAACCTATGTCACTCTGGTAGTTGAACAGGCTCTAGTAAAGAACCAATCTTTGCGTCATGGGAAAGGCCACTTTCAAGTCGCTTGCATCGGCAAGTTTTGCGCTCGAAGGAACTTATAGAACTTCGGATCAGAGCCGCAAGGCTTTGCTTATTTCTCTGTCGGGAACGCGGGCTCTTTTGAGGTCCGCCACGATGACTCCTGCGATGGCGATGGCGTACTGCTCGCGGCCCTCGATCATGCGATACGCCCCTGCAGAATCAGCCGGAAATCGCCTCGCGCAGTTTCATCAAATGTCGTTCGTAGGGTCGCCATTCTTCAAAGGATCGGGTATGGATTGGCTCGCGTACTTGCACCATGCTGAGTGTGGCGACCGCCGATGTGTTGCGTGCGAGATCCTCGCACCCAGGCTCCCAGTCGAGTCCGCAGAAGGTGAATACCTTGCGTGCCACTTCCTCCGGTTGGCGTACCAGGTCGTCATACGCCACATCCAGAATCTGCCCCGGCATGACGCTGTGCCAATGCGCGAGCACACGGCGGTACAACAGATAATGGGCTGCCAACGCATCCAAGTCATAGCTATAGGCGAATCCGTTGCCTAGATGCGCGCGGTAGTTGGAAAAGCATACGTCCATCGGTGCGCGCACGAGGTTCAGAATGCGTGCCTGTGGCAACGCCCGACGGATTAAGCCCGCGAGCATCCAGTTCCGCGGCAGTTTGTCGATGAAGAATCTAGCTTCCGGCGCCCGCCATTGGGTCTGCGCCAGGTAACCACGGCCGATGTCGGCGTAGTCGAGGTCGGGCAACAGCTGCAGTGTCTGTTCGTCCAGCGTGACTCGGTGATTCACTACGCGACGTAACTGCCGCCCGAAGTCCTCGAGTTCACCGACAGAGCTCACCTGCGAGTGGTTGCCCACTAGCCGATCGAGCAGAGTGGTTCCGGAGCGTGCCATGCCCACGATGAAAATCGGCTGCGGCCCCTTGAGTGGCGCCCCGGGTGATTGCAGGAACGACGGCGTGCAGCGATCGATCAGGCCTTCCAACAGAGTCCATGCATATTGCGAGTCCACTTCCTTTCCGGCGTACATCAACGCATTGCCACACACCAGCGCAAGCCACGCGTCCTCATACCGCCCGATATCTTCAAGTTCCTTATAGCGAGCAAACTCAAGTGAGACATGATCGCTGGTTCCGGGCACGACATTGCGAATGCGCTCGGCCAGGATATCGAGATGGTTCGATGACTGCGTCTGTTTGCGCAGACGAGTCAGCGCGAGTGCGGCACGGCCGTATGCTGGATCGATTCTCAAGGAAATCTCTTGTTCGATCTCAGCTTCCTCCAGACGCCCATTGAAGGCCAGCTCCACCCCCCGCTCATGGTGAAAATTCGCATCATCCATACCCAAGGCGCCCGCGCGATCCAGCAACGCCAGTGTCTCCGGATGTTCCCCAAGCATCCTACGCAATGTAGCCAGACGCATAAGTACAGCACCATCTTGCGCATGTACCAGGGTCGGATGCTCGAGACAGGTGCGCGCGAGCGTGTTTTCGCCGAGCAGTAACAGAAGTTCCGCCACCTTGCTGATCGACGTGGCATCGTCCGGGAGATGGCGTGCCGCGCACGTGGCATGTTGAAGTGCATCGCGCACACGGTCTTCCATCCAGGCTATGTTGCCGAGTATCAAGTGCGCCTCGGCATGCGCAGGATCACGTTGCAGCAGGCTTTCGAGGGCGAAACGCGCGGGAACAGGCTGGCCATCGGCCAGGTAACGCTGAGCCCGGTTCCAGAGACGATCATTGTTCATGATGATTTGCCAATCGTTGCAAAGAGTCACACCAGTCGACGGTGGCCGCACTCGGGCAGTCGGTCATGCCACGGAATCGAAACTGCGCCTCTGTTCTGCCCACTGTAACAAGTAGCGTCTTATCAACCGTCAAGCTCGGTCGGATAGCCCCAGTGACGAAGCATGGGTTGCAGTATCGGCCACACCGATTCGAATTCCTGGCGATAACGCTGCCAGCGGTTCAGCCCTTTTTTATTCACCGGTACGATGACCTGTGTATAGCTGGGCGTCCCGATATAGTCCCTGTTGCGTGCATGTTGGTCGAATTTCAGCATGGGTGCTGCGTCCTCAAGCTCGAGAAATTCAGCGAGGAGCTGGGTCTGTCGCGGAAAATCCACCACTAGATCCTCGTACCGCGAAACGAAGACGTTAGGCTGAAACGTCTGTATATCCTGCAGCCAGCGCTCCATCGCCTGAACATAAGCGGCCGCCAGTCGTGGGATGCTCTGGGCCGCCGCGCCCAAGATGCTGGCGCGGAAGTTCTGCATGTAGCAGCTGAGGATGACATCGCATGGATGACGCAACGCGAAAATGAATTTCGCTTCTGGAAACAGCCGATGAATCATCGGCACCCACAACATGTTTAGTGGATTCTTGTCGACCAGCTGAGTGTCCCAGTTGCGCGGAATTGTTTCGCAGACCATCTTCAAATAGAGCTTACGCAGCTCATCGCCATCGCGCTGCTGCAACACACCAAGGTCCTGCAGAATGCGCGAATCGTGTGAACGCAGTTTGTCGGCCAGGCTGTTGAAAAACGGCTGTTCGTCCATCGACTGTAATGACGGATGAGCATCAAGCATCTGTTCCAGCAAGGTGGTGCCGGACCGCGGAAAGCCCACAATGAACACAGGTGAATGACTAGTGTCCGGTGCATGCAGCGTGGGCCATCGCTGGTAAGCCTCCGGCGACACGGAAGGTAGCATCAACGCAGGCAATGCCGCGGCGTCAGGCGTGAAATGTTCCGGCGAGGCGATCATCAACTCATCTACCTGAATCGCATGCGCCATGCGCAGTGCCAGCATCGCCCGCATCGTTTCACCGGACCTGTCGTAGATCCTGGCCAATTCGAAATAGTGGGCCATGTCGTTGGCATGACGCGGCCCGGACTGTTCTAGCAGCGACTGCGCCGTGGCTCGGTCGCCTTGGCGCAAGGCCAGTTTGGCGAGCTGGTGGTCCAACTCCTGCTTGTCGGCGGCGGTTAGCGCACTGCCTAGCGTGGCGATCGATCGCACTAACGCTTCGGCTTCTGTCACCCGGTTCACTCGTTCGTAGGCGCTAGCTAGCAGGAACTTCGCTTCAAGATGAAGTCTGTTCCGCTGCACTACATCTTCCAGCAGCACTAGCGCACCGCCGGCGTCGCTCAACAATATCAATAGTTTGGCCAACTCCAGTTGCAGTAGGTCGTCCTGCAGAGGCAGCCACTGACGCCAAGCAAACAGCAGATCCTGGGCACCGGTGAAATCCTGACACAGACAACAAGCGCGGGCACCATGCACGCGCGCGAGCGGTAACTGTTCGTCCAGATCAAACGCATCGAGCAACATATCGCGTGCGCCAAGATAATCCTTGCGCTCGATCAACATCAGCCCCAGATCGACCCGAGACACGGCATTGCGGGGATCCAGTTGGATCGCGGTGCGATAACCTGCTTCGGCCTCCTTGAGAAAGCCTTCTTCACGCAAGGCGGTGGCGTGATTCGCCCAGTACATACCTTTGTCGGGAAACAGCTCGGTCAAGCGCGCATAGGCGATGGTCGCCTCTTTGGTGCGGCGCTGCAAGTGCAGGCTCACGGCCAGAAACAACAACAAATCTTCATCATCCGGCTGCGCCAGCAAGTCCAACCGGCATAGGCCCTCGGCAGCCACCAAGTCACCCGACTGTATCGCCACGTTAATTTCTTCGAATCGCATTAATGCCATGCCATAAAGAAACGGGGCCGCGCGATCAGCTTGCGCGGCCCCTCAAGGTTAAAACATCGAGCCAAACTTAGAACTTGACGGTGACCCGGCCCCAGAAGTAACGGCCAATCAGGTCGAAGTCGCTCGGGTCGGTATCCGCGTTGAGCGTGTTGTTGGCATATAGGACCGGCGGCTGCTTGTCGAACAGGTTGTTGACGCCGAACTCCACGCGCGTGTTCAACGGTTCGATGTTGTAGCCCAGCGAGACGTCATTGTAGACGGTGGCGCCGTACTTCAGTTCCGCGCCGTTGATCGTGCATTGATACACACCACCAGCTGGGTTGGGTTGGCCGTTGTACGAACACTGGCCTTCCGGGAACACATCCTGCGACGGACTCTTCGAGCCCAACTGGAAGCGACCGATATACCGCAGGCGCCATGAAGCGTCCCAGTTACCGTTTTGCCAGTTCGCATAGCCCTGACCCTTCCAACGCGGGAACAAGCAGTTGCCGGAAGCACCCGGGCAAGCTGCAGCCTGCGCGGAACCGAACGGCATGAAGTGCCCGGCATCGTAGTAAGTGACGTTGGCGGACGTACCCGGCGAGGTTTGCTCGTTAAAGTACTTCAGGTAGGTGGCATTTAGACCGACGCTGACTTTGCCGAACGAGAACTCCGGCAGCTTGTAGTTCAGCGAGAAGTCGACGCCGCCCGTGCTGGTGGTACCCAGGTTGCCGGTGGGTTGCAGAGTATTCGATGTGAGCTGGCCCTGATTGACACCGCTGGGATAGCGCGAGATGAAGGGGCAATAGGTGAGGTTGCCAGTCGCGCAGAGATCGAGCTCGCTCTGGACGCCTACCGTCGTGATGACATCATTCAGGTATAGATGCCAGACATCCACAGTGGAAGATAGACCGGGCGCCCACGACGGGCTGTACACGGCGCCGAAATCGAAAGTCTTGCCTTGTTCCGGCTTGATCGGGAAATTGGCGTAGGCGGAGCCGGAAATAATACCGTTACCCTGCACGTTCTCTGTAACCAATTGGTTCACAAAGCTGCCGTCGGTTTTCACATTGACGCAGGCCGGATTGACCGGCGTGCCGGTATAACCGGTGCAAGGATCGCTGGAGATCCTGTAGGCGGAGGAACTCGCTGGGCCATAGATTTCCGTAAGATTCGGGGCGCGGAATACCTCGGCCATCGTGCCACGCAGCAACAGGTCGTCGAACGGCTTGTATTCGACGGCGAACTTCAGGTTATTGGTGGTGCCGAAATCACTGTATTTGGAATAACGATCGCCGATGTCGAAATTCAGCGACTTGATGAACGGCAGGTCTTGAAGGATCGGGACGAAAAGTTCGGCGTAAGCTTCCTTGACGTTGTAGCCGCCCTGCAAGCCGGCGCTGCACCCGCTGCCCAGAGTACAGGTGCCGGTGGCCGGATTGATGGTCAGCAAGCCATCGACGTCGTCGTGTTCGTACTCCGTGCGATAGTCCGCGCCGACTGCCAGATTCACGCTGCCCGCGGGCAGGTCGAACAGGCCGCCATTGAAGTCAGCGTGCCAGATCTTCTCGATCGCGTCACCGGTTGTAAGGCCAGGGGTAGAGGCGGCCTTGAGCGAGGCGATCGACGACGGGGTGTTGATGTTGAACGGGTTGAACGGAATGCAACCGGCGATGATGTTGCCCGGGGTTCCGCAAACGACCGTACCGCCGTTATTGAAGGAGGGTCCGGCTGCCACATTCAGAATGCTTAGATTCACCAAACCGGTGGAAGCGGCGGTCGAAGAGGTATGTCCGTAGTCCAAGCCCACGTCCCACTGCCAGGTCTGGTCGCCGATTGGGAAGTCACCCTTGAACCCGGTGTGGATCTGTGCGGTGTTCGTTCCGTTGAAAGTTTCACGAGCGCCCAGTGAGGTGAGGCGCACGCCCAGGCTGCTTGCACCATTCTCGTAATTGACGCCGAACGGGTTGTAGAAGTTCTGCGCAGAGACTTGAAAGCCACCAGCGGTGGTCAATGGATCCGGCGCCAGCGCCGAGTTCGCCGAGGTCTTGTCGACGTACGCGTCCAGGTAGGCGGCGACATGATCGCTCAGGTTGTAGGTGCCCATGAGGAACGCATTGGTGCGCTCCTGTGGCGTCATGATCAGGTTGACCGTGGCGTAGTTGTACTTGTCGCTATTCGCGCCATTGTCAACGAAACAATGGTAACTGGCGGGCGACAATGTGTCGGTCACGCCCGCGTTGTGCGCGAGGAAGCCGCAACCGGGAAAGGCTGCAGTAAAGGCGGCATTCGGAGAGCCGGTCAGCTGGATATGCCCGTTCGGCGCCGTACTGGAACCGCCAACGTAGCCCTGGGGCGGTTGCGGTCCAAACGGACCTGTTCCATTCGTGCCGTAAAGCGTTACGGCATTCTTGGAGAAAGCGCGACTGCCGGCATAGACGCCATCCGTTTTGTTGTAGTCCACGCCGCCCATGATGCTGCCCTTGTCGGACGTCTGGCCAAACGTGAAGCTGTAGCCCTGCTGTTCGGCGTCGTTATGGTCGGACTCGCCAAAGTTTGTGGCGAACTCGGCGCCTTGATAGTCTTTGCGCAGGATGAAGTTAACCACGCCGCCGACCGCGTCGGAGCCGTAGACCGAGGACGCGCCAGTGGTCAACACATCGATATGGTCGATCATCGAGGCCGGAATCGAGTTCGGATCTGAGTTAAGGATGCGATGGCCGTCGACCAGGATCAAGGTTCGGTTCGGGCCCAAGCCACGCAGACCGATCGTGGTCGCGCCGGTGCCGCCACTGTTGTTGACCTGAGGGTTAGTGTTGCCGCCAGTCACGGCCGGCAGATCCTGCACCAGGTCACCTAAGGTCAGCTTGCCGCTGGCCTGGATCGCTGCGCGGTCAATAGTGACGACCGGGCTGGCTGTTTCCAGATCCACGCGACGAATATGTGAGCCGGTCACTACGACCGTCTGCAAGGTCGACGCCTTTTGTGGAGCGTTCGGGTTAGCCGTACCCTGCGGGGGCTGAGGCTGTGTGGACTGATCCTGTGCGAATGCGGTGCTCGAGACACCCACCGCGATGACAGCACCCAGCGAAAGCGCTAGCTGAACTGCCGAAGAAAGCTTTGTGACCCCAAGTTTCATGAAAACACCCTCCGATTAATTATCACCATGGGTCAGAAAGCTCCGCCCAAAGCCGTAATTCAACCACCACAAATCAGCTTGACCATTAACAATAGTTGCGCTAATGGATACTCAGTCAATATTTAATTAGCCGTGCGAGTCACTTCTGCTACAAGATGCAAAGGTAGAAATTCATCCCGTTTTATCCAGCAAGTGGTTAGTAAGCCTCACCAGAACATCACGCTCCATGACAACCTCATGAAGCTTCGTCTTTAATTGAGCGACCTCGACCAAGCGCGGCCTGTTGTGACGAAAGCGTCTCACCCATACCAGAACAGTCTCTCTCCGAATGTTGAACGTAGATGCAACTTCGGCAGCGGAGCAGCGCCTCTCGATCACTAAGCGAACAGCCTCGGCCTTTAGCTCATCCGAATAGAATTTCGCACGCATCGGTACACCAATTGTTTCAATTCAAGTTGAAATACATTGGAGAAACTTATACAAAGTACGCTAGCAAGTGCTCAAATAGGCACAACAAAGATTGCGATCCAGGCTCTACGATCCGCTCGAAGATTTAGATTATTTCGTTAACCCAACCGTCAACTATTTCATCTATCGGTCTTGCAACAACGAGTTCACGATAAATGAACCAAACAAATTTCTACATATCCAATCGATATTTTTTTTAGTGGCCAATTGAGTGAATTCAAGCCAATTTACGCAGGATCTTGTTACCAATCTTCCGCGGCCGTCTTATCGGACTGAAGGCGTTAACCGATCGCAAGCCACCACGCGGGTATAGACATCGATGCTTCGATGTCACCCGTCACGGTAATGTTCTTTAGTGCGGCACGCTGGCATCTTCGCGTATAAGGTCAGCTTGCTTTGGCCCCGTCGCATGTAGAGTTCGCCGGAGGTGACCAAAATGGCCGATGCTGATGTGCTCGTGCGGTAGGGTGTTAAATGGCATAGGAGCCAGCACTTGGCGTTGGGCCGGAACTCCGTCTTTGCCGACATAACGGGTTTTGACCAGACACAGATACGAGCGTGCACCGATCACCGTCGATGTAATGCGGGTACAGATCCAGTACTCGGGGCAGGGTACGACACAACAACGATCAGCTATGCGCAGCAGCGCACAACCAATGCCCATGCAACGGCGCGGCAGAACGGGAGCGATATGACAGACCGCAGATTAAAAGGCCGATACCGGCGGGAATGCCGGCACTCCTTCTT
>Ga0302301_1000209_pt1 | contig 39902 bp, 41 predicted proteins | sample III_Palsa_E1_2_FD_194544 | JGI IMG/M metagenome (GOLD analysis project Ga0302301, IMG submission 194544) | Peat permafrost microbial communities from Stordalen Mire near Abisko, Sweden - III_Palsa_E1_2 | ecosystem: Environmental > Terrestrial > Soil > Palsa > Peat permafrost | place: Sweden... | reverse complement strand
TAACCCGCACTGGGCATTTTCCTACAGCAAAGATGCGTTTGACCTTACCCCTATATTTTTTGTAGGATTAGGACAGGCGTCACTCAAAACAGTATATTCCTATTTAGGCTATTACAATGTATGCCATTTGGGTGGCGAAATTAAAAAACCGGAAATAAATATACCACGTAGTATCTTCATTTCGGTAGCAGGCATTGCAGTATTATACCTCGGCATGCAGATCATGATATTGGGTGCCATGCCGTGGCAAAAAATTGCCGGATCAGATTTTGTGATCAGCGCTTATTTTGAGCAATTGTATAATCCACTGGTAGGTAAAATAGCTACTGCATTAATTTTAATTATAGCAAGTTCATCCTTATTCGCGGTAATGCTGGGTTATTCCCGTATTCCCTACGCTGCCGCCGTTGACGGTAACTTTTTTAAAATATTCGGCAAACTGCATCCAAAAAAGAATTTTCCATACGTTTCCATATTATTTTTAGGCGGCGCTGGTTTAGTTTTTAGCCTGCTATTTAAAATGAAAGAGGTAATAACTGCCATTATTACTATGCGGATAATTGTTCAATTTGTGGGGCAATCTATCGGTGTGCTCTATTGGCACCGCACCAAACCAAAGGATGAAAGGCCCTATAAAATGTGGCTGTTCCCTTTACCTGCGGTGGTTGGTATTATTATTTGGCTGTTTATCCTGTTTACCAGTCAGTGGATTTATATAGTAGGTGCGGCCACTATTATTTTGGCAGGCGTGCTTATTTATTTTACAGTTTTGGTACCGCAAAAGGCGAAGCAGGAGCGATTGGTGTAGGTTTTTGGCAAGCAGGATGCTTGCTGAATTTTAGGTCTAAGTTATGCTACGCTAAACTTAGACCACATTTCGAGGTGAAGTTTATCCCGCTACAGTCACTTTATCACCAATCTTTTTTCTTCTTTCAGCTTCCTTAGCATCATGTTCTACAGATATGGCTTCGTCTTCTTTTAGCTTGTTAACCAACTCATTCATATCAACCTCGGCAAATGCTGTTGATGAATCTGATACGCCGTAAGGGATAATAAGTTTGCCCTTATGAACTATGGCTCCGCAAGAGTAAAGTACATTTGGCACATAGCCTTCACGCTCTTCGCTGTTAGGTATTAGCAATGGCTCACGCAGCCTTCCAATTTCCACTGCAGGGTCATCCAGTTTAAGTAAACTTGCGCCCAGCACATATCTTCGCATAGGGCCAACGCCGTGGGTGATCATCACCCAACCCGATTCCGTTTCAATCGGCGAGCCGCAATTTCCTATCTGTATAAATTCCCAGTTAAACTTAGGTTGTTGTAACAACTCGGGTTTTTCCCAGATATTGATTTTATCGGAGTACATGATGTAGTTATTGCAACCATCAATACGCGATATCATTACATACTTGCCATTAATTTTACGTGGGAACAATGCCAAGTTCTTATTCTGTGCACCTGCCCCATATAAAGGCATTATCTTAAAATTATAAAAATCATTGGTTTGCAGCAGTTTCGGCATTATTAGCGCTCCATCATAAGCGGTATAGGTAGCATAATAAACCGAGCTGCCGTCATCATGCATAAATTGCACGAACCGGGCATCTTCAATACCCTTGCGCTCATATTCTGAGATAGGGAATATCACACGGTCAGATATATCAGTATCCAACGAAAAAACTATCTCATAATAGGAGTCGGCAAGCCATAATATTTTGTCGTACTCCAGTTTATTCATATCGCTTTCCTGCAATTTTTGCGAATCGAGTATAATACTGCGCAGGTTAGAGTATTCAAAGTGATGATCAAGTTTTGACTCTACCTCTTTAAGCACATCAATGTTTATTTGCGTAGCAACGGCCTTATCAAAAAACAGCTTCTTGTTATAAACCGCGTTTCTTACAATTTCGGCTTCATCAATATAACTTCCGGCAGGTAAAACGGTAATATTATTACTCTGGTCTATCAAAGCCCGGCGGAATGTTATGGATGAGATATGCCCTTCGCCTACAGCCCTGAAACTGATGATCATACGTTTCTGCCCTTCTTGTAATTCGCTTTGGTCAGGGTCTTCAACTATTGAGGGATTAAAAAATGCTGCCGATTCGATAGAATACTCATGCGTAAAATACGAGCCAATGAGTAATTTACGGTATACGGTTAAAGTATCATAATCAATATGCAGTTCGGCGAAAAGTGGCTTTAACCTGCTGCAATGGCGATTTAAAACACGTGTAATATTACGGTGGCGTTTAGAATACTCCTGCAATAAAGGCGAAACAATACCAAAGGAGGCCTCTTCACTTATATCCATTACCCGTTGAATCACTTCTTTAGCACGATCGTTCCCATTAAAGAAGAACCTGGCAATTACACGTTTCGGATCGGGATTTACTCTTATGGGCTTACGTTCAACAACTAATCTCATATAAAAACACTTTATTTTGTAACAGCAATATATTGAAATTGATTTGAGCAATTTCACAAACCTTTATTAAATATACCTAATTATTATTTTAATTATTTGATTGCCTGTGATGAAATAAGTTTAAACCATTTTATTCCTTTTTATAAGATAAGCTTTTAAAATATTGCTGTATCCGTCCTCAATATTAGCATCAACCAGGTCTATGTGATATTGCGCACATTTTATTTGCAGCTCATTTTTATAATGCGCCAATGATGAAAGATAGGCATCACGGATCTTACCCGGGTGAACTTTTACCTGCTCGCCGCTTTCCATATCAATAAAATGATGCGGTCGATTATCAAAGTTAAAATCAAGCTCCTTTTGCTTATCATTCACATTAAATATCACCACTTCGTGCTTGTTGTACTTTAAGTGCTGAATTGCCGCAAATAAGTCTTGTAGTTTATCGTCACTCAAATTATTCTCCAGCATATCGCTGAAGATAATGACCATTGACCGCTGATGAACCTCCTCGGCAATATGGTGCAGCACATCGGTTATATTAGTACTCGTATTTATTTTAGGCTGATTATACACCTTTTCAAGCTCGGCATACAAATAAAATAAATGGGTGTTGGTAGTTTTCGCCCCGCTTAACCAATCTATCTTATCCGAAAAAAGGCAAAGACCAAAGGCATCACGCTGTTTTTTGAACAGGTACATGAGCGATGCTACAGCATAAATTGAAAATTGTAGTTTATTAATTCCTTTATCCGGAAAATTCATGGATGATGAGGTATCCAGTAACAGGTAGCAGCGCAGATTGGTTTCTTCTTCAAATTGTTTTACAAACAGCTTATCGGTGCGGGCAAGTAACTTCCAGTCGATATTTTTAACTGATTCGCCGTTATTATATAACCGATGTTCGGCAAATTCAACTGAAAAACCGTGAAAAGGACTTTGATGAAGGCCGGTAATAAAACCTTCAACTACCTGGCGGGCTAATAGTTCCAGGTTGGCTAATTGCCTAATTTGCTGATCGTCGCTTAACCGGGTCATGGGCTATAAATATAAAAAAAGCGTTACAGGATATGTAACGCTTTAATTTTATTTTTATGCGTGGAGCTTAAATTATAACTGGGCAGTTAATTTTCCTGCCAGTATTGATTTTGGAACTGCACCAATTTGTTTGTCTACAATTTCGCCGTTTTTAAAGTATAATAAGGCAGGAATATTACGGATACCAAATTTCATTGATATACCTGGGTTATTGTCGACGTTAACTTTGCCTACAATAGCTTTGCCTTCGTATTCCTTTGCAATTTCTTCAACCACTGGGCCAACCATACGACAAGGACCGCACCATTCTGCCCAAAAATCAACTAGTACCGGTTTATCTGATTTAAGAACAAGCTCTTCAAAGTTTGCATCAGTTATTTCTAAAGCCATGATATTTTTATTTTTTAAATTTTGTTATACAAATATATACTATTCAAATTGCTTGCCACAATCAATAAACTGCCAATGTGACAATGTGACAAATCGCTGATTTTAATTGATGATGTATTTGGGTGATCCTGTATAGGTTACCTTTAATAAAAAAGAGCATTAATTGTAAACCGCTAATTATGTTGTCGTTAATAATGCTTTTTATTGCTCCTGTTTTGCAAATCATACTATCTACGTTGAGAATCAATGGGCGTATTTCCACTCCAATTGGCGCTATAGTTGTCTGGACTTTCATTGCAGGCATCATATTAACTGTAATTTCGGTACTTATTGTTAGTCATAATATCCCTCACAATCCACATAGCATTAGATGTGGAACAATTGATGCCGCGTTTCTATTCTGCGGTCTTTTTATCACAATTGTTTCAATACCCATAATAGGCCTCATCTGCGGAGCCGCCTATTCATTTAATAAAAACAAATCCCGCCTTTAGTTAATTAAACAAAGGGTTACCATTAATAAAAAAGTGTATAATTGTAAACCTAACACCATGTTGTCACTAATTTTACTCTTTATTGCTCCAATTGTGCAGATCATATTTTCTGTATTAAGGATTTATGGATATACCACAACACCAATTAATGCAATAGCCGCGATAAGTTTATTATCAGGTCTAATATTATCCTACATATTAATGAGTTTAGCAATATATCTGTTGCTGGCAGGTGTAAAAGGTGGAACCGCCGAAGTTTCAATTGTATTCCTGGGGATCTTTATTACTTGCATAAGTATACCTATAAGGATCCTGAGTTATTTCATCCACTCCAATAATAAAAACAAATCTGCCCTTTAGCTCATTAGCTATTATAAATGATCAGTTTACAGGAAATAGCCATCCGGCTTGCCATTGCAGCAGTATTAGGCAGCATAGTAGGCAGCGAACGGCAACGGCATGAATGGGCTGCCGGTTTACGTACCCACATGGTAGTTTGTGTCGGTTCAGCGTTGATCATGCTGGTTTCCATGTTTGGCTTTCATGATGTGGTGAATAAACCAGGAATAATTCTTGATCCATCACGTGTGGCGGCACAGGTGATCAGCGGTATAGGTTTTTTAGGCGCGGGCACCATCCTGTTCATGCGGCGTGAGGTGGTACGCGGCTTAACAACCGCCGCCGGTTTGTGGACCGTTGCAGCTATAGGCTTAGCAGCAGGCGGCGGCTTGTATTTTGCAGCTTGCATAACCACAGCAATCATCTTCATTATACTGGCTGCTTTAAAGCCGCTTGAAACAAAATTATTTAATAAAAATAAATTCAACGGCGTTACCATGACACTGGAACGCAAACTGGTGAGCCTGGAAAATATTGAGGCTGTTTTTAAAACCCACAAAATCAAATATACCCAGATCAGCCTGTCACCTTCATTAGAAGAAGACCTGGACGAGATGAGGATCAATATCCAAAAGGTATCATTAGATAAAGATAACTTATTAATAGTTGTTGAAGACCTGCGCAAAATAAAAGGAGTTAGAGAAGTGACCTTTACAGTGAATTAGTAAATGTCCATCATTGACGATCTGAAAATAATTAAATTCAAGTTCAGACAAAATCAGGATATTAAAAACTCCCTAAAAATCGCTTAATTTGCCAAAAGTTTAATTTACAGATGCAAGACCTGAAAAAATTAGTTGAAGATGCCTGGGAAGACAGGAAACTATTAGAATCTAGTGATCATACATTCGCCATTGAATCCGTTATTCAGCGGCTTGATAAAGGCGAAATACGTGTTGCCGAACTTATTGGCAATCGCTGGCATACTAATGAGTGGATAAAGAAAGCCGTTATCTTATATTTCCCTATTCGCAAGATGGAAGAAATTAAGGTTGGCCCTTTTGTTTTCCACGATAAAATGAAGTTAAAAACTGATTATAAACAAAACGGAGTACGTGTGGTACCGCATGGCTTGGCCCGCTATGGCGCTTACCTTGCAAAAGGTGTTATCATGATGCCATCATACGTAAATATAGGCGCTTATGTTGATGAAGGCACTATGGTTGATACCTGGGCAACCGTTGGCTCATGCGCGCAGATAGGTAAACACGTTCACCTAAGTGGTGGTGTTGGTATTGGCGGTGTATTGGAGCCTATACAGGCATCACCTGTAATTATTGAAGACAATTGCTTCTTAGGTTCAAGGGCTATTGTGGTTGAAGGCGTACATGTTGAAAGCGAAGCTGTTTTAGGCGCTAACGTGGTATTAACGGCATCAACAAAAATTATTGATGTTACTCATGAAACTCCGATAGAGTATAAAGGCCGTGTACCTGCCCGTTCGGTGGTGATACCGGGCACTTATCCTAAAACTTTCCCCGGGGGCGTATATCATGTGCCTTGTGCGCTTATCATCGGCAAACGCAAGGACTCAACCGATAAAAAAACATCATTGAATGATGCGTTAAGAGAAAATAATGTATCGGTATAAATATATCTTCTAAGTTGTAGGTTATGAGTTGTAAGTTAAAATTCGATTTAAAAAATTGCAGCTTACAACTTACAACCTGTAACTTATAACCAAATGAAGATACTGATCAGACTACCCAATTGGCTTGGCGATGTGGTAATGAGCACAGCCTTTGTTGCGGCGGTTAAGCAGCTTTACCCCGATGCTGTGGTTGATGTCATCATTAAAAAAGAGTTGAGCGGCATAGCTTCGCTTATTCCAGGGCTTAACAAAATACACGTTTTTTCGAAACAGGACTTTAAGGGTTTACCCGGCGTTTACCGCTTTGGCAAACAACTTCGATCTGAAAATTACGACATCTTTTTTACCCTTCCCTCATCCATTTCATCGGCAGTAATGGGCTGGGCCACAAAAGCAAAACAGCGTGTTGGCTTTGGTGAAGAAGGCGGTTTATTTTTACTTACCAAAAGATGTAAAAGACCCCTAAATGTACACCGGGTTGATGAATACCTTGCTATACTTAAACAATTTACAGGCAAAGCTATTGAGCATACACAGGTTGCACTAATAGTATCTGATGCCACTAAAAATAATCGCGTCCTCATCAACTTTAATTCTGAAGCTGAATCGCGAAGGATGCCTTTGGATAAAGGCAGGCACCTGGTTAATTTGCTGACCAATGCTTATTCTAACACAACATTTACCTTCATTGGCTCGCCAAAAGAAAGTGACTATGTGAACCAGGTGATCAGCAGTGCTGAAAATGCCGATCGCCTCGAAAACTATACCGGTAAAACTGACCTGCCCGGGCTAAGTGACTTAATGGCAGGCTGCAAGGCAATATTAACCACAGATTCAGGTCCGGCACATCTGGCTAATGCTGTGGGCGCACCAACTATTGTATTATTTGGTGCTGGTAATGAGCACAACACCGCGCCGTATAATAAATACGATCTAACCATTATTCGTTACGGTAAACTGGAATGCGAGCCCTGTGTAAGAAACACCTGCAAGCTATACGGCATACCAAAATGTATGGAACTATTGGATGATATTAAAATAATTAACGCTTTGAACTTATATTTGCCCCATGCTTAAAGACGAAGTTGCCAAAGCTTTTAAAATAGTACAGGATGGCGGGATCATCCTCTATCCTACTGATACCATTTGGGGTATAGGCTGTGATGCCACTAATACCGAAGCTGTAAAAAAGATCTATCAGCTGAAACAACGTGATGAAGCTAAAAGCATGATCATTTTGCTGGATAATGATAACAAACTGCAAAGTTACATAACCGAAGTACCTGAAATAGCCTACGACCTGATAGAGTTTGCTGAAAACCCTTTAACACTGGTAATGCCCGGCGCTAAAAACATTTCGCCTGCGCTTATCAGCAATGATGGCAGCATTGGTGTACGTGTAGCTAAACATCCGTTTTGCGAGCAGCTTATACAGCGCATGCGTAAACCATTGGTATCTACATCAGCTAATATCAGCGGTAAGCCTTCACCTCAATACTTTTCGCAAATAGATCAGGAGATCATTGACGGGGTTGATTATGTAGTAGATATCGACCAGCATAGTATGGAGATCAAAACCCCATCAACCATAATGCGACTCGACCCTAATGGTAGTTTTGAGTTTATAAGGCGATAGAGTATAGGATTAGTAATGGATTACCCTGAGCAATGTCATCAAGGTAAGCCCAAAGCCTCGTAGAGGCTATAAATGAACACGAAGAACCGTGCCGTGTAGGTACGTAACCCCACTATGTTGCATGCCTATCTCGCTAAACATTTTTACATTTAATTTGCTACCAACGTTTTACTCCTCCGGAGCAATACCGGAGCTCAGCCTGACCTAATTTGTGTAGCGGTCACCCTGGCACTCGAAGGGTAAGCGCAGAGGCCCAACCCATATATTTCGAGTACCTCTACATGACCCGCCTTTTTACCATCCGAATACAATCCTCATCAATCAAAATCTGATTATATTTACCGCCTCTTAAGGCAAGTTTATATATGGATCGATCAGTCCCGGCTAATCAGTTTAAATGGCTCTATCTTTTTATCGCTATTGCTGTCGCCTTAAATTTTAGCGGTTTGTTTGTTACGCTTATGGGCACTGATGCCACCCTTTATGCCACTATTTCAAAAACGATGGTGCTGCATAATAACTATGCCGATCTATATGTAAGCGGCCGCGATTGGCTCGATAAGCCCCATTTTCCGTTCTGGGTTACTGCTTTATTTTTCAAGTGCTTTGGGTTTACAACCTGGGCTTATAAATTACCGGGCATTTTGTTTTTGTTGATGGGGGCATTGTACACTTATTATTTTGCTAAGGAGCTTTACAATAAACAAATTGCTTTATGGTCGGTGTTAATATTGCTTACTGCCGAACATATCATCATATCAAACAACGATGTACGTGCTGAACCTTATTTAACCGGATTGATCATTGCTTCGGTATTTCATTTTTATAAGGCTTATACCCATAATAACTTTTGGCATTTACTTTTCGGCAGCATTTTTACCGCCTTCGCCATCATGACCAAAGGCATGTTTGCCATTGTACCTATCGGCGGGGCAATTATTGGTCAGTTTATTATTACCAAACAATGGAAACAGATTTTCCAGTGGCGATGGCTGATAGCTATTATACTGCTGATTATATTCATATTGCCTGAACTCTATTGCTTATATCAGCAATTTGATCTGCACCCAGAAAAAATAGTTTTCGGGCATAAAGGCGTTTCGGGTGTCAGATTCTTTTTCTGGGATAGTCAGTTTGGCCGGTTCTTTAATACCGGGCCAATTAAAGGCGGCGGCGACCCTTTCTTTTTTGTACACACTACCTTATGGGCCTTTTTACCGTGGTCGCTGTTATTGTTTGTGGCTATATACCGATTTATTAAAACCGGGATAAAAAATATAAAAAGTCAGGAATGGTTTTGTATTAGCGGTGCTTTGCTTACTTTTTTACTGTTTTCGGCATCAAAATTTCAGTTGCCCTATTATATGAATATTGTATTTCCGTTCTTCGCCATTATTACAGCGCAATTTTTATATAGCGTGCAATTGCCAAAAAGTATAAAAGCTATAAGGATCACACAAATTGCAGTGATAGTAATTATGCTAATCATAATTTGCGTGCTGCAATACTTTTTTGTGCCTGTTTATTTTAAATGGCCCGTAATAGCGCTTGAATGTACAGTGCTTTTGATGCTGATCTTTTTACCGGGCAAAATAAGCGACAATACGATTCAAAAGGTAGTTATGCGTACAGTTTTAGCTGCCTGTATGGTAAACCTATATCTTAATTTAGCGTTTTACCCCTCGTTAATGGAATACCAGGGTGGTAGCCGGGCAGCTATGTGGATAAACCAGCATAATCCTACCACCCTGCCGGTTATGCAATGCGAAGATAGCAACTGGCCAATGGAATTTTATTTGAATCAACCTTTACTTTCCATCAATCCGGATACGCTGAAAACAATACCAACTGATACGTTTATTTTGTACTCAAAAACTGATATAATAAACCATCTTATTGCCAAAGGCTGGCATATAAAGCAGGGCTGCGATATTAAAAATTACTGGGTAAGTCGATTAAAACCGAAATTTTTAAATATAAATACCCGTGATAAGGAATTGACTGATATGCAGGTGGTTTTGGTTAATGGATCTGACCAGATTTTTCATTAAATAAACTAAAACCACTAAGCGTCATTGCAATGACACGTCTTTTTTAGATATTTTGCTGGTCAATAACCTTTATCATTTCATCCACATCCCCCGGTTCAATCCAAATGAAATCTTTATCCTTTCGGAACCAGGTTAATTGACGTTTTGCAAAGTGACGAGTATTTTGTTTGATAAGCTCAATGGCTCTATTTAAATCGGTATTATCATCTAAATAATCAAACAACTCGCTATAGCCAACCGTATTTAAAGCATTTAAATGGCGATATGGCAGCAATGATTTTACCTCATCAACTAAACCCTCTTCAACCATTATATCAACCCGCTGATTAATGCGTTTGTATAGTATTTCCCGCGGTAAATTCAAGCCAAATTTCATAACGTTGAATGGCCGTTTATTAACGCTTGCTGTTCTGAACGATGAGAATGGTTTACCTGTAGTTTCAAATACCTCCAGTGCTCTTATAAGGCGTTGTGGATTGTGAATATCAACCTCACTATAGTAGTCAGGATCTACAGCCTTTAATTTATCCTGTAAATAAACAATTCCTTTTTCGGTAAAATCCTGGTTAAGGCGATTCCTAATGACAGGGTCGGCAGTTGGGAGTTCATCAAAGCCTTCGCACACCGCTTTAATATATAACCCGGAACCACCGGCAAGTATTACTACATCATGTATTTTAAAAAGCTCATCAAGCAACGTTAAAGCTTCCTTTTCAAAACCACCAACGCTAAATTTTTCGCTAATAGAATGTGAATCGATAAAATAATGCTTCGCTGCAGCCAACTCATCTGCATTTGGCTTTGCTGTGCCGATGGACATCTCGCGGTAAAACTGCCGCGAATCCGCAGAAAGTATTACGGTATTATAATGCCGGGCCAGTTGTATAGCCGTATCAGTTTTGCCAACAGCCGTCGGACCAGCAATTACAATAAGCGTTTTTTGTTGATTCATGGGGAAAGTCCATAGTCTATTGTCAATAGTCCATAGATTTGATCAAAATTAACTTCATTATTGCCATGGTCTATAGACTATGGACCATGGACTATTTAATAATCGTCGTGCGATTTACTGTCGTCGTCAAACCCTTCATTGTCCGAAAATTCGTTGCCAAATTCGTCTTCTTCCTCGTCTTCACCGTGCGCATCTGCATCCTCGCCACCTGGTAATTCATCATCAGTCACTTCTGACAGATCTTCGGCATCTTCAGGGTTAAAGCCCATTTCGTCAAACAAATCAAAATCCTCGTTCGCAGCGGGTGTAGCGGTTGGATTAAAGGTATTACCAAATTGTTTTGGTGCCTCACCAACTGATTTTATTACAGCAGGATAAGTAACCCCGGGCGTATCATCCAGAATAATTTTCATCAGTTCCACATGAAAATCAAAAGGGCGGTCGAAGTTAAAGGTATAATAGAATTTTTGGTGCGGATCATCAATAAAGCTGCTCAGTTTCACCTTGCCCATCAGGGATACGCCGCGGTCAATTCTTCTTTGATTAGGCAGATAGGTGATCTCTTCGCCTTTTGTCCATTGGTCGTTACTGATATAAAAGGAAGAAGAATATTCGGTATTATAACCTGTTGACTGATGAATTGCCCGATGAAGATCTTCGAAAGTTTGATTTGATTTAACATCAATCTCTCTCATCACATCATCATAATCTTCAAAAGTAACCCTGAACCTGTATAGTGCCATTTCTTGTTTAAGTGGATTTATGCAAAATTAATACTTTTTTATTTCTGAATTCAGATTTTCAATACCGGATTTATCGCTGGAATCAAAAATCTCAAACCCTTGCCACAACTTTTAAGCCAATTTCTTCGCCTTTTAAAATTGTGTATTCAATTGCCTCATCGCGCGAGTTGGGAATTTCGCCTTCGAGGATGGCTTCGCGTATCTGATTTTTAATAATTCCTACCTCACGGCCCTCTTTTATGCCAAAAAGTTGCATAATATCGGTGCCGGTTACGGGTGGTTGCCAGTTTCTGATATTATCACGTTCTTCAACATCTTTTAATTTTTGCAGAACGAGGTCGAAATTCTGGCGGTATTTTTTTACTTTATATTCATTTTTTGTCGTAATGTCTGCTTTACACAACAGCATTAATCCTTCAATGTCATCACCTGCCTCAAAAAGCAGGCGGCGCACCGCCGAATCTGTCACAATTGATTGCGACAAAACAATAGGGCGCAAATGCAGCTGAACCAGTTTTTGCACCTGCTTCATTTTTTCGTTAAGCGGCAACTTTAACTGCGCAAATATTTTAGGCACCATACGCGCCCCGCGATCCTCATGGCCATGAAACGTCCAACCGTGACCTTGTTCAAAACGCTTGGTTGCGGGCTTGGCAATATCGTGCAAAATGGCAGCCCAACGCAACCAAAGGTCGCCGGTAGTTTCACAAATATTGTCAAGCACTTGCAGGGTATGGTAAAAATTATCTTTATGGCCCTTTCCATCAATATAATCCACACCATAAAGTGCAACCATTTGCGGGAATATTTTGTGCAGCAAACCAGTATCAAATAAATAATTGAACCCGATAGATGGTTTTGGCGACAGGATAATTTTATTCAACTCATCGGTTATGCGTTCCTGCGATACTATGCTGATCCTGTCTGTATTACTCTTTATAGCCGCTACTGCAATATCATCTATCCTAAAATTAAGTTGCGAGGCAAAACGGATGGCTCGCATCATCCGCAGCGGGTCGTCAGAAAATGTTTCAACCGGGTTAAGCGGTGTGCGGATCAGTTTTGCTTCCATATCAGCCATCCCGCCAAACGGGTCAAGCAATTCACCAAAAGTTTCGGGGTGTAATGATAGCGCTAACGCATTTATAGTAAAATCACGGCGTTTCTGATCGTCTTCCAGTGTCCCGTTCTCAACAATAGGCTTTCTTGAATCCAGGCGGTATGATTCTTTCCTGGCACCTACAAATTCAATTTCCAGATCCTGATATTTTAGCTGTGCAGTGCCAAAATTTTTGAATACCGCTACTTTTACCTTTAATTTTTTAGCAACCTCTGTGGCAAAATCAATCCCGTTACCTATCACTACAATATCAATATCTTTTGAAGGGCGGCTTAAAAAAATATCGCGCACAAAACCACCTATTGCGTAAGCCTGCAGGTTATTTTCGCCGGCTATTTTAGATATGGTCTGGAATACGGAGTGATTGAGGTGCTGTTTCATGTATAGATATGTCACAAAGTGTGACATCGGTATTGTCGCAAAATTAAGGAAATAATTTTTAAGAGGTGTTATGCTATGCATTAACGTTATTGTCGCCATATTCAACTCATCCCGACATTGAGCTAGCCCAATGTCATTAAGTTAGGCCCAAAGCCTCGTAGAGGCTATATGTTGGTAGAAAATTAATGAACATGAAGAACCGTGCCGATTTCTATGATCTACGCAACTGATTTGCAATAATTTTTTTCATACATCCTGTTTTGATTAACGCAAGCAAAAACTCGTAATATAAGTTTGTTCCTAACTGCATTTAATACACTCATTTTATTCTTCCTTCCGTCGTTTACCATTCGTTCGTAATATAACTTCAGGTCTGGACTATGTTGTATAGCGACCAAAGCTGCCAGATGTAAAAGTGTTTTCATTTTTTTATTCGCCATATGCGATACTCTTCCCTTTCCCTTAAACATACCCGATTCGGACGTGAATGGTGCCACGCCAGCAAAGCAGGCAAATTGTTTCGGGCTGTTAATATCTTTAAACTCGTTCGTAGTGACCAGTATCTGAGTAGCTACTACCTTACCAACACCGCATACTGAGGTTGTTAGTTCAAATAACCGCTTTAATTCTGGATCAGCAGCAATAAGCGCAGCTATTGCCTTTTCAACCTTATCCATATCTGCCTGGGTGGAATTTATTGTCCGTTGGCATATCCCTGAATTTTGTTTGGTCATTTTCTTTGATACAAATTCACCATATTCATTAAGCGGAGTTGCCAATATTTTTTGGATCTTTATTAATCGCGAACGTGTGCTTGCTAAATAGGCCAATTGCTGGACAACATCTCGTTTAGGTGCCCACAAACGCAGTTCTTCCCTGTTTTTATAAGCATACTCCGCTATCCTTACCGAATCTATTTTATCGTTCTTGCCACGGATATTTCCCAACGATTTTTTGATGTGGGTAGCGGCTTCTAAACAGATATTACCTTTCTTTTTATGCAAACAACCTAATAGGTGGTTGCTATAAATACCCGTATGCTCCATACAGAAAACGGCTTTGTTTAAAGAAAAACCGGGCAGTATGCCGATCTCCTTAATAAGCAGGTTAATTTCTGCTGGTTTGTTGGCTATTTCCCGGTGGAACAGGAAACACTTGCCTTGTTGGATTGAAAAGTCCAGTTCGTTTTTTGATACATCGATTCCGATGAAAAATTCAAATTCCATATCTTTACACTGTTTATGTTTGTAAACAGTTAACGGTTTTAAACCACATCAATACCTTACTAATGAGCCTTCGAAACTCTAATTTCTATTTGATGCTATAGTTTAAAACAAACGGTAAGGGATTTAATCGGCATATAAGCCTTAAAGCTTTGTAGGTACGTTAATGCTCCCTTACCGTTGTTAACTTTATCCACAAAAATCAAGGTTATTAACAAAGAAAAAGAAGCAAAAAGAAAGCTTCAACAATAATAACAACCTTATTATTATGCTCAAGCAAATCTAAAGGTAGGTACGTGACCTCGTGCTATGTTGCATACCTATATGCTAAACATTTTACATTTGATTTGCTACCAACATTTTGCTCCTCCGGAGCATGCCGGAACATTTATAGCTTAAATAATTACCTGAATAGCGCAAGTCTTGTGCGAAGGGTTGTGGAGAGGACTTGTGCCTAACAGCACAAGTCTCCCCAATGCTTCAACCCTTTGCACAAGACTTGCGCTAAAGAAGGAAGTTAACTATCAAATCGAAAAAAATAAAAGCTATTTGCTAAACATTTTCGGCGTTTATGTTATTTAGTATTTACACTTAAACACAATTAAATTATGAAATACGCATTTATTATGGGCACTTGCGCCTATATTGTTCCTCATGGTGTTATCAGCTTTGCCGATCATGAAAATTCAAATGAGATCTTACGAATAAAAACCATTTATCATGATACTGAACCAAATTCGTTTTTAAGTATCGACCTGGATATTAAAGACAAAAACGGGAACGGCGTTGTTTTAAGTGATAACAAGGCGCTGGGTACCGGAGTTAGTGTTATTGAAGAAAGGGATTGTGTAAAGGTTTTAGATACGGATGGTTCTATAATTATAAAAGTGCAGCAAATGGATGATGAATCAGCTTTGCGCCTGCAACTCAATATAGTTGCGGAACTGGAAGTAAATGCCCCTATAGTCGCGATACGCATTTTTGGCGATTTTATGACGCACGATCTGCATATAATGGCCGAAAATGAAAAATTGTTTATTAATGATGAAGGTTATGCTACATCGGCATTAGCAGGCAGAGACTTGCGCTTTACTTCAGCAGGAGTTATATTATAATTCCTTTATATCAATATTCGAGCTCACGGCAATTAAATCCCGCAGATTGCAGCAAGGTTTCAACCTTACGCGGACTAAGGTCATCGGATACTATCCGTAAAATATGATCGCAATCTTCCAGGTCAAAATTCCATTGGGCAATACCCGATACGGCAGTTAACAAGGGTTTTACCTTATTAACTGCCTCACGGTTGTAAACACTTGTTTCAAATATTAATATATCCATTGCAGGTGTTGTTTAAAATTATTATTCTGTTGCTTTTGGAGCCTCTTTTGTAGTAAAATCTTCCCAATCTGCACCAAATCCTCTGCGCCCTCCTGGGCCACCGAAACCACATTTACGGCTTTCCCACTGTTGTTTAAATTTTTCGCGTTCTTCGGGTGTCATATTGTTAAAGCGGTGTTCCATACGGCCTCGCATCCACGGTGCGCCCATGCCACCTCTTCCGCCTTTGCCAAAGCCAAACAGTATTTTGCATAAAACAAATACGCCCATAGCCTGCCAAAAGGTAATAACGCCTACATGCAGTATAGCAGGCAGTAAATTATTCCATAAAATCATTACCACAAAGCTTATAAGCGTGAGGAAGGCCGCAACCGCCAGTGGTATAAATATAAATCGTCCTCTATAAAATGTTCTTTTCATTTTCTTTTAATTTTTAATATTGTGTAATCTCATCATACAATTGTTTAAGTCGCTTACGCAAATGCAATACTGCATAGCGCTTGCGCGATACCAGGGTTTGTACATTATCGCCTGTAAGGTCTGCTATTTCGGCAAATGAAATATCCTCTAACTCGTTCCATATAAAAACCTGACGTTGCTTTTCGGGTAGTTCATCCAGCGCAAAAAATAATTGCTCCCAAAAAATATTGCGCAGGTATTCTGTCTCAGGTGTTTTGGCTTCGGTAAGCAGGATGGCCTTAAAATCAGTGATATCATCCTCGTCGTCATCGGTAGCGATCATGTCGTCGAGCAGGATTTCTGATTTTTTCCTGTGCTTGTCAGTGATCTTATTGCTGGCAACCTTGTACAGCCATGCCCCTGTTTGTTCTATTGGCTGCGAATTAATAACCGAACTAAACTGATACCAAACATCCTGCAGAATGTCTTCGGCATCGGCATCGCTCTTTACGCGCCTGCGAATAAAGCCCAGCAAGTTTTTGCCATACGATCTGATCGTTTGGATGATGTGGCTGTTCTTATCTTCGGGCATTACTGCTGTTACCAATGTATTGTGCATTTAAAGATAAAGACGATTGCGCAATAAAAACATTTTAAATTATTTATAAAAAAAACAGGCTGCATTTCTACAGCCTGTTTTTTTTATAAATAATTAGAGGTTGGAGATTAGTGATTAGTTGCCAAACCCTACTTAACATAATCACTTTTGACTTTTGACTTTTGACTTTTGACTTTTGACTTTTGACTTTTGACTTTTGACTTTTGACTTTTGACTTTTGACTTTTGACTTTTGACTTTTGACCTACTGACTTTTGACCTACTGATCAGTAGTAATAATATTAGCATGTATGGTCATGGGCATTTGCATACCGCCGGGCAATTTAGGATTATCGAGTATTGATATATCTCCTGATAGATCTTCCTTTTGTTTTGATTCAGTTATCCAGCCGGTTGTTTTATCAGCTTTTATCTCAGAAAAAGTGGTACCGGAAAGATTATATTTTACGGGCATACCGCTCATTTGGGTAGTTGAACTGCTTGCCGATGTTACCTTTGCTTCGCCATGTATAAGGTAAGAATCAGGTGTAATATCTATCAACTCGTAAGTAGCATACACGTTGGCTTCCATAACCGATTGCAGCTTTGTACCTACCGTCCATTTATCGCCCTTGGCTACTTTAATACTCGGATAGATTGCAAAGGTTTCCTCTAAATTACTTTTAAAGGCTTTTTCGCCGAATGACTGCATAAACTGATTTTTGAATTGCTGTAACTGTACGGTGTCAGCTAATGTTACACTTTTAAAAACAGCCTGCATCATCTTCTCAACGTTTTGAACAGCTATTACTTTACCACTTTTTGATAAAGTAATCAAGAAAGGCTTATCAACCATAGCATATAAAATTTGGGATGCTACATCTTTCGCATCCTTATTGCCCGAATTATATTCTATATTGCCCGCACCGGGTGCCTGCATTTTCATGCCGATGTTTTTGTAGGTAACCTCAAGGTTATAAACGGTATCTTTTATATCAAGCACTTTATACGCTGTTTTAGTCGACATACCAATGGTATATGTTACCTGCTGCCCGTTCATGGTTTGGGCTATAGATGTATTTAGATCGCTTATGCTATAGTAGGTATTGCCTTTTGTTAAATTTAAAGCGGGTTTTACTTTTTGCGCCTGGCATGGCACAATCGCTATAGTTAATAAAAGTATGCTTAAGAAAAATTTCATAGGGTTAAATGTTTTTAACTGATAAATAATGTATCACTCCTGCTGTAAAGGTATTACATAGCTAATCAGGAAACAAAAAGTGTTCAGATTAATCGGAGGGGCAATTACATTATTTTTTGTCTGAACCCGAATTTATCGAATTTAAGAATTAACAGAATCTATATAAATTTCTGTTCAGAGAAATTAACTCAGCCGATCACACTACTCGCCAATAAGATAATCTTTCTGACTGATCTCAACTGAGCCTTGTTTATTATCAGTATTGATATAGATCTTAACTGTAAAAAGGAAATTATCAAACAGGTAGATATTGTTATAAGCGTCGGCACCTTCAAAGTTTACGTTTAGGCCTGTGCTTTTTGCCTGGGCAATCAAACTCAATAAGTATTTGGTATTGGTAGTTGTATAAGTAACTGTATGTAAAAAAACACCTTCAGGAGTTGTGGTGCCCTCACCTATAAGAATATTTTCAAACTTATCAGGTGTGGCACCGGCACGATAATGCACAAGCGGGTGCCCGTTTACATCCTGCCAGTAAAGCCTTTTAAATGGTTTACCATAAGTAAGGGCATTATTCGCCTGTTCATTGGTAAGCGTGGCCAGATTGGTAAGTTCAGGCATTGACAAGCTTTGCGCATGTGCAGCAGCACTTAAAATCACAAGAAAGAAAATTGAGAGGTAATACTTCATTTGGCTTACCAAATATAAATAATTTTTTGGTAGAGGTTAAAAGGGATTATAAGGATAGTAATTAATAAAAACTTATTCATACATTTAAGAACCTAACAAGTGGCTTTTTTATTTAACCTTAATCACAATGAAAAAATTACTCGTATTGTCATTAATCTTTATCACATCCTGTAGACACTTTCAAACAAAAGAAGGAATAGCTCATCGAATAGTGAAGGAATATCTTGATAGCACATTGAATGACCCGAAAAGCTACGAAAGCGTAAGCTTTAGTAAATTAGATACCGGCAGTAGTAACTATTTAAATTCTCCAAATTATGTCAAACTTCAAGATAGCTTAATAAGTCATACATCAGAACTTTCTTCACTGAAAATTGATTTACAATTTCCCGATCTTTATAATAGCAAAGTAATAAAATACAAAATTAAAAAGCTATTGTCTGACTCTGTTTATTATCAAAAGAAAATGGACTCGGTAGAAAACAATTTTAAAACAGAACAAACTGGCTGGATATTAACTCATACATATAGGGCTAAGAATGGTTTCGGTGCTTTAGGACTTCACACAACTGTATTTGAATTGGATACGAATCTTACTAAGATAATAAACGTATTAGAAAATAATTAAATTCAAACCAAATATCCTTTTACCTTAGTAGATGTGACAAATACTTACCCAATAACTAATGAACCTTCCTTTTATACCATGATATTACTAACCTAACCATGCGATTATACGTTTCCAGGCCCTGGGGTTGGTTGTTGGCTTTTAAAAAGCGATCATAAAACAAGCTACTGATCACATCTACTTCATTTTCGTGCGATACCCAGTAGTTGAATTCAACCACAAAATCCTGATGTACTGCAGGCGATACCCGTTTTTTCAATTGTTTTTCCAGGGTGGAATCGCGCATCATCAGGTCGCGCATAAATTCATCTACCGCTTCATGGTAAGCTGAGTAACGCATGAGCCTGTCCTTTGAGTTTACCGCCGCCAGGAATCCCACAAAATTAGCCTCATCCTCTGGCCCATAGCCCATCTGGTGCGACATTTCATGGCAGGCCACAAACGGACGTAAAAATACCGGTATCTGGTAGTTCATCTGGGCCTCGGTAGTAAAAGGGTTATAGTAGCCCGATGTACCTAAGTAATTTATTAAAGGCGTAAACAGGGAGAGCTTCACATCAGGATCATAAGTATAAAAATTACTTGAATCGGCAGACAGTTTGCTTACGGCCTGTATAGCAGTTTGGCAAATAGCCTTATTACTTTGCTGCAGATCGGCAGTTGTAACACGCGCACGGGTTGCGTTGGCGCTATCAATAAGCATTTCAGTTAGCGAAGTCAGTTCGGCAGTAGTATAGCTGCTATCGGCCAAATGAAGCCGTTCCCCGGCTGATGGCCTGAAATAATTAATGCCCCAAAGCAGGTAAAAAGCCAGTATACCTATCTGTACGCCCATTATCATCCCCAATACTACAATCCCGGCTTGTTTAAACTGCTTTTTAAATGCCAGCCTAACAATTTTTATAAAGTAATAAATAATGAACCCGATAACCACCAGGTACACTATATCGCCTACACTAAAGGGGAACAAATTTAAAACCGGGTGCATAACCCGGCAGATAAAAAGGTATAAGCCTTTGGAGTAATATCGCTCAATAAATTTAGGATGATCCTCAAGCAAACCGAGCAAAAAAATAGCTAAGGCAAGTGCTATTATAATAACAACCCTTGTCTTAGCTATATTTTTGGTAAATACTCTGCGCATGCTGATTATTTCAGAGTTTTACGACCAGATCAACCATTTAGTTAACTAATCTCTAAACTCTGATCAACTACTCCTTATTTCACTTCAACCGGAACGATCAATTTTTCCCAGGCAAGCGTAAATCCCTTTTTGCCAATAGCATAAACCAATCTTTCGTTCATGGCATTGTCTTTAGCTTTTACAGTTACGCGTAAGACATCTTTGCTGCTATCATATTTAAACGCACCCCATTGTTTAGCTACTGAGTTAAAGATGATTATCCAGGTATTATCACTTTTAGGTATGGCAAAAAAACCATAGGTACCTGCTGGCAATACCTTACCTTCTACTTTAATATCTTTAGTAGTAGTAAAGGTAGTGGCCTCATTAGCGCCGGTGCGCCAAACGGTATCATAAGGCACTAAACCACCCCATATTTTACGGCCCTTTACTGATGGGCTACCATAATTTATAGTAATGATTGAACCACTTACTTTAGCGCTCACGCTATCGCGCGGACTGGCTATTGGTTTTGTTTGTGCCCATGAAAGGCTTGAAAACATACAGGCTATTGCCAATAATAAGGCAGCTTTTAGCTTAAACGACTTTTTCATAATTCGATAGATTTTTTTGTTAAGATGGAATAAAGGTATAACGTTTTTTTTAATGCTACTATATGAATAAATTATAACCTGTTTGTTACAAAAAATAAAAAATTGGCATGAAATATGGATGATATTAATGAACTCACATTGCAGTTAGGAATTGACCGAAAGGTTAAACAATTGTTGTGAGTTTTTTACCCTTGCCGTGAGGCAGGGGTTTTTTATTTCCATATTATCCGTTAATATATTCGCCGAGATCATTTACTTTGCTGCATGAAAGATAAGAACAGGCAATTTTATAGCTTATTGTTTGTTTTAGCGCTGGCCATAAACCTGACAGGTATTAACGTAAAATTTTTTACTGATGACCCCGGTTTATACGCCGCTATAGCTAAAAACCTGATCTATAAACACGACATTCTGCAACTGTTTACCTATAACCAGGATTGGCTTGATAAGCCGCACTTTCCATTCTGGCTTATACTATGCAGTTTTAAATTGTTTGGCATCAGCGTTTGGGCGTATAGGCTGCCGGCACTGCTGTTCTTTATGCTCAGTTTTATTTATACTTTTCTGTTCACCAAAAAATATTACGGGTTTGAAGTAGCTGTAATGGCCGTTTTAATATTGATGACCGCACAAAATGTGCTGATGTCGAACGTTGATATACGGGCAGAACCTTACCTGATGGGTCTTATTATCGGCAGTATCTACCATATCTCACGCCTCGAAGACCGCTTTACATTCATCGATCTGCTTTTAGCAGCATTGCTTACCGCCTGCGCCATCATGACCAAAGGCCTGTTTGTTTTGGTTGCTATTTATGGCGGGCTGTTGGGTCAGTTGGTATTTCAGCATAAGTTCAAGCATATTTTTCATTTTAAATGGATATTGATGGTGCTGCTTACTGCATTATTTATTTTGCCTGAGATTTATGCCCTGTATGTACAATTTGATATGCATCCCGAAAAAGTTGTTTTTGGCAGGCAGCATGTATCGGGTATTAAGTGGTTTTTGTGGGATAGCCAGTTTGGGCGCTTTGTAAACAATGGGCCCATTACCCGTAAATCAGGTGATATATTCTTTTACGTGCATACGCTGCTTTGGGCATTTGCCCCCTGGTGCCTGCTATTTTATTATGCGATATTTAAAAACCTAAAAGAAATATTCCAGAAAAGAAAACTAACAGAATATTACGCATTAAGCGGCGGTTTATTGTTATTGCTACTTTTTAGCTTATCTCGTTTCCAATTGCCTTTTTATACCAACAGCATTTTCCCCTTATTTGCCATTATTACCGCACCTTATTGTTATATGCAGTTAAGCCGGTTTGGTACAAAATTCAGGTTGATCAGTCAATGGCTATATATCGTTTTGTTGCCTATAGCCATATTGGCTATCAATTTTTTAATGCGCCCGGCCAGGCATTTATATTTCACCTTTGATTGTTTGATATTCGGCTTACTTTTCTTCCTGATCTGCTATCAGATCAAAGAAAATTACAAAAAAGCTTTTATGCTGAGTTGTGCGGTAGTGCTGTTTGCCAATTTTTATTTAAATACCTGCTTTTATATACAGCTAGCTGCTTACAAAGGGCAAATAACAGCGGCTGATTACATTAACCAAAACGCGTTTAATAAATACCACCTTTATTCGTTGCGGACAGAGAATAATATCTTCCAGTTTTATTGTAAAAGGCCGGTTGATTTTATCTCGCTGGAACAATTTAACAAATTTAAACCTGCCGATAGCTCAGCGTTTTATGTTAATCAGCAATCTATGGATCTGTTGGTGCAAAGCCATGCTGATTTTAAAATAATTAAAGCTTTTCAGAATTATCCGCAGGAAAACATGTCATTAGCATTTATAAACAAGGCAACAAGGTATAAAACGCTGGATCATGTTTACCTGATCACAAAATAGATGGGATTTACCGGGCATTAAGACTATCTGAAGAATCATCATCCTTTATTTCCTGCCAAAAGATAGTTTCAATAAAGATGTTGTTTTTTACAGCTACCTGCGCCTTTACTTTTTCCAGCTCCTCTTTCATTTTGGCGGGTTCAAGCTCACTGCTTAAGGTATGATAAAATATAGCATAACCAGTTACATTGTTTATGAGTTTATAGTGTTTATCAGGCGCTTTCATACAACTATATGGTTTATAAAACATTAACATTTGTGCAGAGAAATGGTTTTAAAGCGGGTATAATAGTTAAATCGCATTTCAATTCCCCTCTTGAGAGGGGGCGCGAAAGAATGTGTAGTGGCAGGGGTGTGTTTATACGCAGGATAAACACACCCCTGCACCCCTCTCAAGGGTAATAACATACCAATTTACACTAATGAATCTAAAGAGTTTGATAATGAGGATGTTGAGCTAATTATCACCGACTGCAATAATGTTGATTATAAGTTTAGTGGAATTATTAAAGTTACTTCTAAGTACTTACATTGTGATTTTACTGTAATGTCTGCACGAAATGTTGTTGTAGCTATTAATAACGATGATAAGCGTTGGGTTAAAGTTGCTTAACCCATATTGCATTATACCAAAAAATTATATCTAAACGTATTTCTTCTGTTACTATATTAATGTAATTAGGGTCTAACTTTAACGATACAGGATTACCTCCATTTACTTTAGCAAATTCATTTATAGATATTCCATAACCCGTAAATGGGTTGCCCCATTTCTTGTCTATATCTTTTAATCTATCACTCCATATAGATTGTTTTGACTTATAATCTTTGTTAAATTCTTCTTCCATTCCCAAATATAACAATATAGTGTAAACTTATATATTGTTGCCCTCTCAAGAGGGGAATCGCACAGTCCCAACTTTTCTAATTCCCAATTATCAATATAAAACTCCCTGCCATTATTAACAATGCTGCCGAAACTGTTTTAATAGTAAGTGGCTCGCCTAAAAACAGGGCTGCCAAAATTATGGCTATGGGTACGCTTAACTTATCAACCGGTGCCACTTGCGAAACTTCGCCCAGTTGCAATGCCTTAAAATAGCAGATCCACGAAAATCCGGTTGCTGCGCCTGAGAGAATAAGAAATGTCCAGTTGGTTTTGGTAAGGCTGCCAATAGTATGATTAGTGCCTTTAATAAACACAAGCGACCAGGCCAGTATCAGTATAATAACTGTACGGATAGCCGTAGCCAGATCAGTATCAACCCCTTTTATACCGATTTTTGCAAAAATTGCAGTTAATGCGGCAAATGATGCCGATAGTAAAGCGTATATCCACCACATAGTAATTGAGTTTAATTATTTATATTGTCATTCTTGTCATTTCGACCGTAGGGAGAGATCTTCTGCAATCTACCAATCCGCTTTGCACGCTTTAGAAGATCTCTCACTATCGTTCGAAATGACATAGTGATAAATGTATTAATATAAATACATAATTATCCTCCCCTAAATTAATACAGAATTATATTATAATTTAGCTGAACAAAAAGGATTATATTTATACTTAATGAAGTGGTTTTTCAGCATACTTTTATGCGCATTTATATTTTCTGCTGCCCGGGCGCAAACCTATTCGCTGGATCATTACCTGGAACTTGCAAAAAGCAATAGTCCGCTTTTAAAGGACCTGCATAACCAGATCGCATCAAACCAAATAGATAGCTTACGCCTTAAAGCCGGTTATAAACCGCAGGTAAATTTAAACAGCGGCGGTCTGTATGCTCCAATCGTAAATGGATATGGCTACTCAGAGGCTATTACTAATGAACATACTTTTAATGGCTTGCTCGGAGTAAATCAGTCGCTTGCCAGCAAAGGGAATATCAATTCGCAGATAGAAACGATCACCCTGCAATCATTGTCGTTAAGCAATGCCACCAAAATATCCGAACAGGATCTAAAGAAAGCTATTACCACCCAGTATATCACTGCGTATGGCGACCTTCAACAATATAAATTTAGCCAGCAGGTGGTTGATCTGCTTACTAATGAAGAAGGTATCCTTAAAAAGCTTACGCAAGCAAACGTATATCGCCAAACTGATTATCTTACCTTCCTGGTAACATTAAAACAACAGGAACTACTGCTTACACAATCGCGTTCTCAGTATAAAAATGATTACGCTACGCTTAACTATTTAGCAGGCGTTGCCGATACCACCTTAACCGAACTGGATGAGCCCGCCCTGAAAAAATTAACGCCACCCGATGCAAGCAGCAGCATCTACTTTCAGCAATATAAACTGGACAGCCTTAAGATCATCAACAGCAAACAATTGATTGATTACAGCTATAAACCCAAAGCCAACATTTTTGCCGACGGCGGATATAACAGCGATTTTATGGGCCAGGCTTATAAAAACTTTGGGGTGAGTGCCGGCTTTGGTTTTGTATTGCCGATATATGATGGCGGCCAGCGGAAAATGCAGTATAAAAAACTATCATTACAGGAAGAAACACGCGAAAATTATAAGGCATTTTTTGATATTCAATACCATCAGCAAATAGCACAGCTAAACCAGCAGATAAACGAGAATGAGATCCTGATAGCACAAATTAAAGATCAAACCAAATACACCGAAAGCCTGATAAAAGTTGATACCCAACTATTGCAAACCGGCGATGTGAAAATTGCCGACCTCATACTGGCCATCAACAACTATCTCACTATAAAAAATATGATGACCCAAACTGTTATCAGCAGGTTACAACTCATCAACCAGTTAAATTATTGGACAAAATAATCATGAAGAAATTGATCATTAAATTCACTAAAACCCCGCTCCTGTTGCTATGCATGGGTGTTGCTGTATTGCTGGCATCATGCGGCAGAAGTAACACTGCTGATGATAGCGGTGATGATGATAAAGCCGTAAATGCACAAGTACCCGTTACTGTTACCAGCGTAAGTGATAGTACAATGGTTGATTATACTACGCTAAATGCCATGTCATCATTCCAGCAAAAGAATTATATAAAATCAAACACCAATGGTTATATCCAAAAGGTTAATACGCAAATTGGCCATTATGTTGATAAAGGCGAAATTGTATTTACTGTTAAAACCAAAGAGGCGCAAAGCATTGGCAACAGTGTAAATATTTTAGATACCACCTTTAAATTTTCGGGTGTAAACCGTATTAAAGCACCTGAACACGGCTACATTACCCAACTGAACCACCAGGTTGGCGATTACGTGCAGGATGGCGAACAACTGGCCGTAATAAGCGACCGCAGCAGCTTTGCTTTTATAATGCAGTTGCCTTATGAAATGCGCAGCACCGTTAAAGTAAACCAGGATGTGCAACTTACTTTGCCTGACGGCGAAAAGATCAATGGCAAAATAACCTCATTTATGCCTAATGTTGATACCGCCGCTCAAACACAAGGTGTAGTAATTAAAATAGGTGACGATAAACTGATCCCGGAAAATTTGGTGGCTAAGGCAAGAGTGATCCTCACTTCAAAACAAAATGCAAGCTCGTTGCCAAAATCAGCTATTTTGACCAATGAAACGCAGACAGAATTTTGGGTAATGAAGCTTATTAACACTACAACTGCTGTTAAAGTCCCGGTTACAACAGGTATTGATGTTGGCGACCGCGTGGAGATACTTTCACCAAAGTTCTCTCCGCAGGATAAAATTTTAGTGACCGGGAATTATGGTTTGGCTGATACCGCTAAAGTTAAAATTATACAGTAATGACCCCTATCAGAGATTATTTCATATCGCATAAAAAGCCAATAGCGCTGGTATTGTTCTTTGTAGTGCTTGGGGGTATATTTTCTTATTCAAGGCTGCAAACATCCCTGTTTCCTGATATTACCTTCCCTAAGATCAAGATAATTGCTGACGATGGCCTGCAACCGGTAAATAAAATGATGGTTACGGTAACCCGCCCGTTAGAAAATGCCATTAAACAGGTGCCCGACCTGCATTTAGTGCGCAGTACTACCAGCCGTGGCAGTTGCGAAATATCAGCATTTATGAACTGGGGGGCTGATATAGATCTGAGCCAAACCAAGATACAGGCTGCTATTGACCAGATCAAGAATGAACTGCCACCTGATGTAAATATTACGGTGGAGAAGATGAATCCTTCGATCTTGCCGGTAAGTGGGTATACATTAGAGAGCCACAGTCGTACACCTATTGAACTAAGGCAAATTGCTACCTATACGGTTAAACCATTTTTATCACAGGTTGATGGTGTATCCGAGATCAGGGTAACCGGCGGCAAGGTAAAGGAATACTGGCTGATACTTAACCGGCAAAAAATGAGTTCGCTGGGTGTAACGCCCGATATGATCAATACTGCCTTGAATCAAACAAACTTTGTAAAATCAGGCGGTTATCTTACTGATTATAAAAGGATGTACCTCACCATAACTGATGCCACCATTTCTACAAAAGATGAGCTAAAAAATATGATCATCAGTAATGACCGTAAAAGGGTTATTCAGCTACAGGATGTTGCCGATGTGCAAATAAGTGAGGGAATTGATTACACCAGGATAAACGCCAACGGCCATGATGCCGTACTGATAGCGGTAATTAAACAACCCGGTGCCAACCTGGTATCCCTATCGTCTGATATGGATCAAAAGATACAGAATCTGCAAAAAATTCTGCCTGCCGATGTTACCATTAAGCCCTACTATATCCAGGCTGATTTTGTTAAAGATGCCGTAAAAAGTGTGAGCGATAGTTTATGGATAGGTTTGCTGCTGGCCATAATTGTAGCAATAATTTTCCTTCGCTCGGTAAAGGCGAGTTTAACCATACTAATAACCATACCTGTTACGCTCTGCCTAACGCTTATTGTGTTGTATTGTATAGGCTATACCTTTAACATCATGACACTGGGTGCAATAGCTGCATCCATAGGTTTAATTATTGATGATGCCATTGTAGTGGTGGAGCAGATCCACCGAATGCACGAGGAATTTACAGATGAGCTAACCCGCAACCTGCTAAAAAAATCCATCGATTACCTGTTCCCGGCTATGCTTGGTTCATCTATCAGCACTATTGTAATTTTCATTCCATTCCTGCTCATGACGGGGGTTGCCGGCGCTTATTTTACCGTGCTTACCAACACCATGATCATAACCCTGGTATGTTCATTTTTTGTAACCTGGATAGGCTTGCCAGTTATTTACCTGCTGCTTACTCCAAAACCTAAATTTAGTGCGATAACTAAAGTTAAACATCAAAAGCATAATGTTAAACAGCATAAATGGGTTTCGTATTTTATCCTGCGTCCGTGGGTTAGTATTGTTATAATTCTTGGGCTTATTGCTATAATAATAATTGTCCCCCCATTGCTTAAAACGGGCTTTTTGCCTTATATGGATGAAGGCAGCATTGTGCTGGATTATACTTCGCCGCCCGGCACTTCACTCGAAGAAACCGACCGTATATTGCAGGAGGTTGAAAAGATCATCGTTAAAGAACCTGATGTTGAAGCTTATTCGCGCCGTACAGGCACACAAATGGGATTTTTTATTACCGAACCCAATAGTGGCGATTACCTTATCCAGCTAAAGAAAGACCATAAAAAAACTACTGAGGAGGTTATCAGTGATCTGCGCCAAAAGATCGCATCTACACAGCCCGAACTGGTCATAGATTTCGGGCAGGCAATAACCGATATGCTCGGCGACCTGATGTCATCGGCCCAACCTATCGAGATCAAGGTATTTGGTAACGATCAGCAAAAATTGCAGCAATTATCCAAACAAATAGCTGCTGTGGTAAGCAATGTAAAAGGCACAGCTGATGTTTTTGACGGTATTATTATTGCAGGCCCGTCTATCTCTATCAATCCTGATTATGATAAGCTGGCACAATACAACGTTACTCCACTAGAGTTGCAGTCGCAAACGCAAATAGCTTTAGAAGGTAATATTGTAGGCACCATTATTGAAAAGGAGCAGCAATCCCCTATCCGTATGGTTTACCCCGGCAACCGCTCATTAAATGTAAATGAGATCAAGAACCTGAACATATTTTTAACCAAGGGCCAGATGATCCCTATTAATCAACTGGCAAATGTGTCAATCAACCAGGGCGATGCTGAAGTAAACCGGGAGAACCTGCAGTCGATGGGAATAATAAGCGCCCGGATGCAAAATACCGACCTGGGAACAGTGATGAACGGTATTAAGAAAGGCATTGCCCAAAAAATAAACCTACCACAGGGCTACCATATTGAATATGGCGGCGAATATGCCCAGCAGCAGCAATCCTTCAGCGAGCTTTTATACATATTGGGAGCGGCTTGTTTGCTGGTATTTGGCGTTATTATCTTCCTGTTCAAACAATTCAGGATAGCTATATTGATATTAATTATAGCCATATTGGGAGTAGCGGGCAGCCTTTTAGCTTTATTTATAACCAATACACCGCTTAATGTTGGTAGCTATACCGGTTTAATTATGATAGTAGGCATTATTGGCGAAAACGCCATATTCACCTTCCTGCAATTTAAGAAAAGCGCTTTGGAAAGCAGTGTTAATGAGTCTATCGTGTACTCTATATCTACCCGGTTACGCCCCAAACTGATGACGGCAATAGGAGCAATTGTTGCACTAATGCCGCTAGCATTAGGCATAGGCGCAGGCGCACAATTGCATCAGCCATTGGCTATAGCAGTTATTGGTGGCTTTTTGGCGGCGTTACCCCTATTGCTGATAGTTTTACCAAGCATGCTGCTCATTTTATACCGCAAAGGAAATGTTAACCCAAGTCATGAATTACCTGTAAAAGCAATTTAATCATAATAAATAGCTGTAATATCGAACGATAGTGAGAAATGACAATGAATACTTTCGACCAAAAACAGATTTTCCACAGAATCATAATAGACCTTTATATTATAAATAACACCCATGAAAAAGATCATTTTAAGCTTTGCTTTGGCAGCTTGCACGGGGCTTACTCCATTGGCATTACACGCGCAAACATATGTACTGGATAAAAGCATTTCACTACCCGGTGATGCTGGTTGGGATTACCTTTCTATTGATAAAGTGAATCATCGTTTGTATGTATCTCACGGTACTTCTGTAAATATTGTCGATCTTGATACTGAGCAGCCTGTTGGCGTAATAGATAATCTTAAAGGCATACATGGTATAGCCATTGATAACAAAGCGAACCGCGGGTTCATCAGCGATGGCAAAGCCAATGCTGTAGTAGCCTTCGACCTGAAAACATTGGCAACCATTGCGACAATTCCTTTAACCGCAGAAGGACCTGACGCTATAATTTACGACCCCTATTCCGACCGTGTTTTCAGTTTTAATGGCGAAAGCAATAATTCATCGGTGATCGACCCAAATACATTAAAACAAGTTGGCACAGTTGATTTAGGTGGAGGCCCTGAATTTGCTGTTTCAGATGGCAAAGGAAAGATCTATAACAACCTGGAAGATAAAAACAGTTTGAACGTAATTGATGTAAAAACGCTTAAAGTAATCAGCAACTATCCTTTAAGCCCCGGTGGTGGCCCTACAGGTATTGCTTTTGATGCCATAAACGGACGCGTGTTCAGCGGTTGCCGCCAAAATAAGGGTGTGAGTATAGTTAACGCTAATACAGGCAAAGTGGTAAATACTTTACCCATTGGCGCAGGCGTTGATGCCGTTGCTTTTGACCCTGAAACCAAGCTTATATTTTGCTCATGCGGCGATGGCACCACTACCATCATCAAACAAATAAGCGCCGATAGCTATAGCGTTGTGCAAACGCTTAAAACGCAAACCCGTGCGCGTACAATGGCTTTGGATACCAAAACCCACAAAATATACCTTAGCGTTGCCGACGTAGAACCTGGTACCAGAAAAGCATTGCCCAACACTTTCAAGGTGTTAGTATATAAACTACAATAAAAATTACATTTCAGTGATTTTTATCAGATATTATATTTATTATTGAAACTTAACGTTATATATAAATACTAAATAAAACTTCAGCCCCCCTATCACGGTTTTATATTTAAAACGCATTTAAAACTATATGATTAATAAGACCGATTTTGTTTACTCGCAGGTTTCAGAACCGCACCGTGTACGAACCAAGCAAATTTTAAAGCAGTTTCCGCAAATGCGCAATCTGATAGGCAAAAATCCGCTTACTATATTTGCAATTATTGGGTTGGTAGTTTTCCAGGTAGGTATGGCATGGCTGGTTAGGGATCAATCGTGGTGGATAATTTTCGGGGCTGCTTATTTATTAGGCGCATTTGCCGATCATGCATTGTTTGTAATGATACATGAATGTGCCCACCAACTACTTTTTAAAGGCCGTACTGCAAACCGCTGGGCTGGTATTTTTGCCAATATGCCGCAAATTTTCCCAAGTTCTATTTCGTTCGAACGTTACCATATTAAACACCACTCTTTTCAGGGCGTACATGAGCTTGATGCTGATCTACCTAATCGTTGGGAAGCAAAGCTTATTAATAATTCATTTTTTGGTAAAGCATTGTGGTTGTTATTTTATCCTTTATTCCAGGTTTTCCGCTTGTCGCGCTTAAGAGAGATCCAAACATTTGATTGGTGGATAGTGGCAAATATTGTAGTACAAATTGCTTTTACTACAGCTATCTGGCTGCTATTTGGCTGGCACGCAATTGCATTTTTATTATTAAGTTTCTCTTTTTCAGTCGGCTTACACCCTTTGGGTGCCCGCTGGATACAGGAACATTACCTTACTCACAGCGTTGAGCAGGAAACCTACAGCTATTATGGGCCATTTAATACGGTTGCTTTTAATGTGGGTTTTCATAATGAGCATCATGATTTTCCCTCGATCCCATGGAACAAACTTCCGCAAATAAAGAAAACTGCGCCTGATTATTATGAGACATTGTATTACCATAAATCATGGACCGTATTATTCTTCCGTTTTTTGTTTGATCGCGAAATATCACTGTTCAACAGGATATTAAGAAAGGAAAGAGGAAAGGTTGCATTAACAGATGTTTCAAAACCTGATGTGGAAATGAAATTTTAAATCAAAAATAGCTATATTTGAGGCCCCTATTAAATATAACTATGATTGCTTTAAAGCATTTCTTTTTTCAGCACGAGGATTCAGCCCAGGTATTAATTTACGCAGGTTTAATAACCTCATTGTGGCTTGCCGAATTTGTTTTTTCAGTAGAGGGTTTAACAAAAAAGTGGAAACACACCTCAACTAATCTGCTATTCATTTGCACGGCCCTCCCTATACAGCTTTTCTTAACGATTTTTATAGTAATGATCTCCAATTGGGCAGTAATGCACCACTGGGGGATCATTAACTTTATTCCTTACCATACCAACAGGTGGGTTTATTATATATTCCTGTTTTGTATGCTTGATCTTTGCGAATATATCTATCATGTAATTATGCACAAGATAGACACCCTGTGGAAGTTCCATTTAGTACACCATAGCGACCTTCAGGTTGATGTATCAACCACCGTCAGAGAACATCCCGGCGAAACTTGCATCCGTACCGGCTTTTTAATGCTATGGGTATTTATTTGTGGCCCGGCTGTTGGCATTTTACTTTTAAGGCAGCTTTTTCAAACCTTTTCAAATATCCTCGCACATACCGAATTCCGATTATCTCCCCGTTTAAATAAAATTGTTGGCTTAATATTCATTACTCCAAACCTGCATCATGTGCATCATCACTATCAATTGCCTTATACAGATTGTAATTATGGCGATGTATTAAGCATTTGGGACAGATTATTCGGCACTTATAATGAATTAGAAGCTGATGAAACTGTTTTTGGTATTGATACCCATATGAACGAAGACATCAACGCACGGTTCTTCAATGTGATCAAAGTTCCTTTCCAAAAACTGGAGCGAAAAAAAGATGGTCAGCAATAAATTAAAGATCAGCTAAGCAAAATACAGTTCAATTATTAAATATCTTATTCCTCCTCTATCTGCCTCAATTCAATCCATGGCAGTGTTTTTGTTCATCATTATGTATGTTTGCAAAATTGGAGCGTATTAATATTCAATATTTTAATAAATAATATAATTATCGTTCAAAATAATAGTTATTAAGGCTATTAATAAAATTGTATAAATGAGCAGAGCTAAAAAGCTAAATATATTGATCCCACTGGTAGCCTTACTTTTTATAGGTGCCTACGCCCGCCACAAATTTGTACAAAAAGAAAGTAATATAACCGGCACGCTGCAAGGCAAACAGCTGGATGAAATATCGGGTATAGCAGCATCCGGAATTAATAATGACATTTACTATATACATAATGATAGTGGTGATACAAGTCGTTTTTTTGCTATAAAGCCAGATGGTACCGTAGTGTCGACTATTTATTTCAAAGGCGACCCGAAGGAAGTTCTCGGTGTACATGATTGTGAGGACATAGCAGTGGGCATCGGCCCCGTTAAGGGTAAAAGCTATGTATATGTTGGTGATATAGGCGATAATAATGCGGTAAGAAGCTATATTACAGTTTACCGTATTGAGGAAAAAACCTCGTGGACCACAAACAGCCTGCAACATGCCGCCGCTGTACCAATACACTTCAAATACCCCGACGGGCCTAAAGACGCAGAGACCTTAATGATAGATCCGATAGAAAAGCTGATCTACATTATTTCCAAACGGAAAGATACGGTGCATGTATATACTTCGCCACTGCTCTATAAGCCCAACGATACCTTGGTGCTAACCAAACGCTGCAAACTATATTTCTCAGGCATTAAGCCCTTTAAGTGGATAACCGCCGGTGATATATCAAAGGACGGGCAGCAAATATTAGTAAAAAATTACGTACAGGTATTTTATTGGCAGCGAAAAAATAATGAGCCGATTTGGAAAACACTGCTCAATAAACCACAGGAATTACCTTATAAAATGGAGAAGCAGGGCGAAGCCATAGGTTTCACGCCTGATGGTAAAGGATATTACACCACCAGCGAGGGCGTATATTCACCTATTTATTATTATACTATTCCTGGCAAATAGGAATTATATAATGTTAATTTTACATTAACTATCACCTATTTATAAAAAACTTAACAAACGTTTAATCATTAGGTCTTATTGAAAAGGTAATTTAGTGCAACAAAAAAAACACTATGAAAAAACTGTTTTTTCTGTCGGCACTATTGCTATGCAGTATTGCTGTATGCCTTGCAACTACCGTAAGCCTTAACGGTGGTTGGTACGGTACCCTAAAAACCGATGACGGCACCCAATATCCGCTCGAATATCATTTTAAAGTTGATGGCGATAAATTAAGCGGCACAGCTAAAGGCCCCGAAGGTGATCTGCCTATAACCGATGGTAAGATAAACGGCAATCATTTTACGTTTTCTGTTACGCTTGAAAACATATACCTGGCACACAATGGCGAAATATATCCTGATTCAATAAGTCTGGATATTGCATCGGGCGACAAAAGTGCTCATACCGTTTTGAAAAGAAACGATAAGTAATAGGGCAAACATATAAAAACTCTTTGCCCTCTTTCCGCGCAGCGAAGAGAGGGCCGACAAGCGGCCTAGCGAAGTCGGGGTGAGTTACCGAAGCGCGTTTGATTGGGCGTTCCCGCTAGCCAGCGGGCTGGGCTTTACACTCATACGCCTGCAGGCTTTAAGCACAGGCCGGTATCCGTTTCAATCCCTAACGCGAAGCTTCAACGCGCTCCGCCGACTCACCCGGTCTTTGCTGCGCTCGACCACCCTCTCTTCGCTGCGCGGAAAGAGGGTATAAACAAATTAAATTATCTTAATGAGTTTGGTAATAAAACAATTGGTGTAACTCTTTTCATTATATTACCGTCTAAATAGGAAATATAAAACCATGAAAAGAGTTACATTAATTACCCTTACGCTGGCTTGCAGCGTAATATTTTGCCTGGCAGCCGTAAACCCAACCGGAAACTGGAAAGGATTACTCCGCATGAATGATGGATCTGAATATCCACTCAGTTATAAATTAAATGCGGATGGCAACAAATTAACTGGATCTGTTGAAACCACATTAGGCGTTTCGCCAATAAGCGATGGTGTAATAAAAGGCGATAGCATTATGTTCAATGTTAATTATAATGGCCAGGATATTCCAAACAAGGGCAAATGCTATACTGATTCAATAGGCATGAATATTACCATTGGATATGATACATACCATATTGTACTTACCCACGCGACAGATAAATAGGCTTTAAATTTATATTTAATTGGTTTATTAGCGTTTCAGCATATACCTTTGCGGCCATGCTGAAACGCGTAATCTGTCTGCTTCTGATTGTCACCATAGTTGGTGCCAATTTTTCGCGATTTTTTATTTACGCGGGTTTTGAGCTTAATAAAAAATACATTATCGCCAACCTTTGCGAAAACCGGAATAAACCCTGGCTGCATTGTAACGGCAAATGTTATTTTATGAAAAAAATTAAGCAGGCCGAAGAAAGAGAAAAAAGTACAGAGAATCAAACCCAGAAAAACCTTTTCCAGGAAGCTTTTTACTCAAAACCAGCTGTAATAAAATTTCACACACAATTATTGCAGGTAATACCCGTACCAAACAACCGGGTAGCTTTACCGCAAATCTGTATCCCCATTTTCCAGCCTCCGCAGTTAGCGTAATCCTTTCTTTAAAGCTTTTTCAGGCATTCCATTTACTGTTGAAATTCAACAACCTGTATCATCTTGCCTGTTTATAAGCTAAATAAATTTCAATCATCTATAATTCAATTTGCTGTATGGCTCGCTATGCTGTGCTATGGGCTATTAAATAATATTTATGCTACACATCAAAAAAATGATGTTGGTGACTATCGCTTTATTTGCGATAACGCAGACATCATTTGCTCAAAATATATTCAAAGGCAAGGTAATTGACGACCGAACGCTTGAACCTGTTCAATATGCTGGTATTGGTACTGGTATATCAGGTAAAACAACCGCTACTGACCAGTTTGGCAATTTTCAATTATCACTACCAACAGATACTGCAACCCTATACATTTCTTATATTGGCTACACTACAAAAGTAATTAAAGCAACAAGCGCTACTAATCGTATCCGTATTGCACTTAGTCGTGGTTCAATTGATCTGAAAGAGGTTCAGGTATCGCCAGATCAAAACAATGCCTCCTTCCACACTTTAAGCGCTCTTGATCTTAACCTTCGCCCTGTTAATTCATCACAAGATCTGATGCGATTAGTACCCGGCCTATTTATTGCTCAGCACATGGGAGGTGGCAAAGCCGAACAGATCTTTATCCGTGGTTTTGATGCCGATCATGGAACAGACATTAATGTTTCTGTTGATGATATGCCCGTAAACATGGTATCACACATTCACGGGCAGGGTTATGCCGACCTGCATTTTTTGATACCAGAAACCGTTGATGATTTTGATTACGGAAAAGGGCCTTATTATACCGAAAAAGGCGATTTTGCCACTGCAGGTTATTTAAACTTTACCACAAAAGATGCTTTAGATAAAAGCATGGTAAGCCTTGAAGCAGGTAGGTTTAATACTCTCCGGGGCATGGCAATGCTAAATTTGCTGGATTCAACAGCCAAAAAACATGGTGAGAACTGGTATATAGCTGGTGAATACAATTATACCGACGGCCCTTTCACTTTTTCCGAACATTATAAGCGGTTTAATGCCTTTAGTAAATACACCAAACAACTTAATGCACATAACAAATTATCATTAAGTGCATCAGCATTTACTACAACCTGGCGTGCATCAGGCGAAATACCTGAACGGGCTGTTGAGGCTAACAGCATTGCCATTAATGCTGCGGGCCAACCGTATACTATTCCTGAATATTCAAACCCGATTGGCCGCTTTGGTACAATTGACAGTGCGCAGGGGGGTAAAACGAGTCGCTTCAATTTCATCGCAAAATTAAACACCGATCTTGGAAATAATCTAAGCCTGGAAAATGAAGCATATTATACACATTACAACTTCCTGCTGCATGTAAACACCTCCTTTTTTGCAGAAGATAGCCTTGGTGGAGAACAACAACAAAATCAGAGTCGGGATATGTTTGGCTACAATGGCAAAATAAGCAAGGTAAGTTATATGGGTGATACTAAACTAACTTCAACCATTGGATTAGGCACCAGATTTGACCGAACCTACGGAACTGAACGTAGTGATGTAACCGAAGACTACCAACTAATTGACTATATTGAACAGGGAAATATCAACCAAAATAATAGCGATCTGTTTTTAGATGAAACCTTGCAAAGTGGCAAATGGCTCATTAATGCAGGTGCAAGGTTGGATTACTTTAATTTTAACTGGCATGATACCACCAAAACCGATGCGATCATCAGCCCTAAGTTAAATATTCAATATACTGCAAATAATCAGATCCAATTTTACTTAAAAACAGGCAAAGGATTTCATTCCAATAATGCAATAACGGTTATAGGTAACAATAACTTTGAAACATTACCCGCCGCTTATGGCGCTGATCTGGGATTAAATTGGAAACCTATACCACATTTGTATATTAACGCCGCCTTATGGTATTTATACTTGCAGCAAGAGTTTGTGTATGACGATGACGGAAATATTGTCGCATCGGGCAAAACAAGGCGTTTAGGGGCTGATCTTTCTGCAAGGTATCAGCTAACCAACTGGCTATTTGCTGACCTAAATGTGAACCTGGCACGGCCGCGATTGGCCGACAGCACAAAAAACACTGGTTATTTAGCTCTTGCACCAACCTTTACCAGTACCGGCGGCCTTGACTTTAAACTCCCTAACGGGATAAATGGTGGATTAAGTTATCGTTATTTGCACAGCAGGCCGGGCAATAATACCGGCACCTTAACCGCAGATGGCTATTACGTAACAGACCTGAAAATCAACTATACCCGAAAGCAATACGAGGTTGGCTTAACCATTGAAAACCTGTTTAACACCAAATGGAACGAGTTTGAAGCCGAAGAAGTAAGTCAGCTAAAGGGCGAATCAGCACCAGTTGATCAGATGAGTTTTACTCCCGGTACGCCCTTCGCTGCTAAATTAAGGGTTGCTGTGTTTTTTTAAATATATAATCCCTGTCATCTCGAACGATGGTGAGAGATTTTCTGAAACTATGCAAGGTGAATGTTGCAAAATGAAAAGATTTCTCTCTATCGTTCGAAATGACAATATTCTACATGTTAAAGCTGTTGAGTATTTCAATAGTCTATCTCATCATTTTTGACGTTAGCTTTACCTTAATAATAAAATGTTACAATATTTTTGTATGATAAAATAGAAGTATCATGAAAATTGAAATATGGTCGGATGTGATGTGCCCGTTTTGCTACATAGGCAAACGCAGATTTGAAGATGCGCTTCAGAAATCAGGTCACGGTAATGACGTTGAAATAGAATGGAAAAGCTTTCAGCTTAATCCGGATATGAAAACTGACCCTAACATAAATATCGACCAATACCTTGCCGATATCAAAGGCTTTTCGCTTGAACACGCTAAAGAACTGAATGCCCACGTTACCCAAATGGCTGCCGAAGCTGGTTTAACTTATAATTTTGATCGTGCCGTGGTTGCCAATAGTTTTAATGCACACAGGTTCAGCCATCTTGCTAAAAAATATAACTTGGGTGATGCTGCCGAAGAAGCATTATTTAAAGCCTACTTTACCGATGGCAAAAACATGGATGATATAGCAACACTTATTGAATTAGGCGTTTCAATAGGTCTAAATGCTGATGAGATCAAAAACACACTCGAAAGCGATGCTTATGCCGATAATGTAAAACGCGACGTTGCCGAGGCACAATATTTAGGCATACGCGGTGTACCATTTTTTGTTATGAACAGAAAATACGGTGTATCAGGCGCGCAAGCCGTACCGGTTTTTGAAGAAACCATTGAAAAAGCATTTACCGAATGGCAGCAAGAAAACAGCAAACCCGATATTACAGTTATTGAAGGTGATTCCTGTGGCCCGGATGGGAATTGTTAAGGAATAACATCCTGCCGTATTACCCCACGCTTTCGCTCACAATGACTCGCGCAGACTGCTATTATATAAAAGCGCGTCGGCCTTCCGACAAAGGGGGCGAGCCGGGAGAATGGCTCGTGGGCGGAAGCATCCTCTTTGTCTTGATCTAATCACTGGTTAATTGTTTTTTCATAAGTGTTCATGAGATCGCTACGCTAAGTTTTTTGGTTACTTTTTGTATCAAGACAAAAAGTAACGTCATAGCACAAGCGATACCATGCGATAAGTAAAACGATAAATCATTCTCTCTGTATTGTTTGGAGATTGCTTCTTACCTTAAGCAATGACGCACGAAGAAAATAGACGATCTTTTTTAATCAAATTCTTTTCACTACAATTGCTCACCATTATATCACTCCTAAAATTAACCCGATGAGCACTTCTAAAATCATCCTAACCAATCTTGTTTTACTTATGTTTTTAAGTTCCTTTAAACCGGTACAAAACACAGACCCTTTTACTAATTATCCGACCTATACCGGGAACGATCTCGGTGTAAGCTATTCATCAAAAGCAACAGTATTTAAAGTTTGGGCACCAATGGCATCGGCAGTAAAACTAAGATTATATGATGCAGGCAATGGCGGCAATGCTATTAGTATTATTGACCTGGACAAAGCAACAAACGGCGTATGGCAAACTACGGTCAGGCATGATCTTAAAAATAAGTATTATACCTTCCAGGTAATGCAGGATGGCAAATGGTTGTTGGAAGCACCTGATATTTATGCCAAAGCAGTGGGCGTTAACGGGCATCGCGGTATGGTGGTTGATCTGCATAATACCGATCCAACGGGATGGACAAATGATAAAAAACCGTTGCTTAAAAACTTTAACGACATCATT
>Ga0302301_1000196_pt1 | contig 42959 bp, 41 predicted proteins | sample III_Palsa_E1_2_FD_194544 | JGI IMG/M metagenome (GOLD analysis project Ga0302301, IMG submission 194544) | Peat permafrost microbial communities from Stordalen Mire near Abisko, Sweden - III_Palsa_E1_2 | ecosystem: Environmental > Terrestrial > Soil > Palsa > Peat permafrost | place: Sweden... | reverse complement strand
CGCCATTAGGAATAGAAAATAATAAATGATTAGTGGGTCCGAATTATTCAATAATTCAGTAATTCATTAAGTCAATAATTAAAAACAAAATGGCTAAGAGCAAAAAAGTTACCAAAAAGCGTATAGTAATTGTTGAACCAATAGGTGAGGCACACATCAACGCAACTTTTAACAACATTATCATCACCCTTACCAACAAAACCGGCCAGGCTATATCATGGTCATCAGCTGGTAAAATGGGTTTCAAGGGTTCAAAAAAGAATACCCCTTATGCTGCGGGTCAGGCTGCTGGCGATTGCGGTAAAGTTGCTTATGATTTAGGCTTACGTAAGGTAGAAGTATTTGTTAAAGGCCCGGGCGCTGGTCGTGAATCAGCTATCCGTACTTTGCAAACTGCTGGTATCGAAGTAACCACTATAAAGGATATTACACCGCTTCCACACAATGGTTGCCGTCCTTCAAAAAGAAGAAGAGTTTAATTAACAGATTTTTAAAGCTAAGATTCAGCAGCTGCGGGTTGCCTGATACTTTAAAACAACAAACAAATGGCTAGATATACAGGTCCAAAATCAAAAATTGCACGTCGTTTCCGCGAACCGATCTTCGGTCCGGATAAAGCGTTAGAAAGAAAAAACTATCCACCGGGAATGCATGGCGCTTCTAAAAGAAGAGGAAAGCAATCAGAATACTCAACCCAGTTGATGGAGAAACAAAAAGTTAAATATACTTACGGTGTATTAGAACGTCAGTTCGAAAACTTGTTTCACCGTGCTTCTGCTAAAGAAGGTATTACCGGCGAAAACTTATTAAAATTCTTAGAGGCACGCCTTGATAATGCGGTTTACCGTTTAGGTATTGCTCCAACCCGTTCAGGTGCACGCCAGTTGGTTGGTCACAAACACATCACCGTTAACGGCGAAGTAGTTAACATCGCTTCTTATTTATTAAAAGCAGGTGATGTAATTGCAGTACGTGAAAAATCAAAATCTCTTGAAGCCATTTCACATTCAGTTGCTGGCAGAAAGATCAATAAATATAGCTGGTTAGAATGGGATGCTGCTAACTTAACAGGCAAGTTCCTTAACTATCCAAACCGCGATGAGATTCCTGAAAACATTAAGGAAAACCTGATCGTCGAGTTATACTCAAAATAATAACGATACTTATACACAGAATGATTGGCAGGCTTGTCAATCATTTTTGTGGTTTAATCAAATCAAATTAGTAAACAATAAATAAAGGATATAAATGGCAATTTTAGCATTTCAAAAACCAGACAAGGTTATCATGCAGAAATCAACTGACTTTGATGGTACGTTTGAGTTTCGTCCGTTAGAACCTGGTTTCGGTATAACCATTGGTAATGCTCTGCGTCGTATCTTACTTTCATCATTAGAAGGTTATGCGATTACTTCTGTACGTTTCTCAGGAGTGATGCATGAGTTTTCTACAATCAAAGGGGTTGTTGAAGATGTTACCGAGATCATACTGAACTTAAAACAAGTACGTTTTAAGAAAACCGGCGAATCTGGCGACAGCGAAAAAATATTTGTGATCATCAACGGTCAGGATGCTTTTAAGGCTGGTGATGTATCTAAGTTCTCAAACAACTTTACAGTTTTGAATCCTGATCTTGTTATTTGCAACATGGATTCATCAGTAACGCTTGAAATTGAGCTTACTATTAATAAAGGCCGTGGTTACATCCCAAGTGATGAAAACAAAAACCCGGATGCTAATGTCGGTGTAATAGCTATCGATTCTATTTTCACACCTATCAAAAATGTGAAATTCACTATTGAAAACTATCGTGTTGAACAAAAAACAGACTACGAAAAATTAGTTCTGGATATTACAACTGATGGTTCAATACATCCTGAGGATGCGCTTAAAGAAGCTGCTAAGATCTTGATCCAGCACTTTATGTTGTTCAGCGATGAGAACATGATGCTTGAAGCACAGGCTAAGGAAGAAACTAAAGAAGTTGACGAGGAAATTTTACACATGCGTAAGATCCTTAAAACTGAATTAGTTGACCTTGATCTTTCAGTTCGTGCATTAAATTGCCTTAAAGCTGCTGATATCCGCAGCCTGGCTGATTTAGTATCATACGATGTTGCTGATATGTTAAAATTCAGAAACTTCGGTAAAAAATCACTAACTGAAATTCAGGACCTGGTTAAATCAAAAGGATTATCTTTCGGTATGAACCTGTCTAAATTTAAATTAGACGAAGAATAATTTTGTGAGTTGTGATTGGTGAATAGTGAGTAGTTCTTTTAATGCTCTTTACTCACCACTCACTATTCACTACTAACAATAATAACAGCGAAGGCATAATTCCGCGGGCTTGAGGTAATCGCCCAACGGTATGCACGTGCTAAAATTAAAAACAAATGAGACACGGAAAAAAACACAATCACCTAGGCCGTACTACCAGCCATCGTAAAGCGATGATGAGTAACATGGCAACTTCGCTTATCATCCACAAGCGTATCACTACAACTTTAGCTAAAGCAAAAGCTTTACGCGTATATGTTGAGCCTATTTTAACTAAATCAAAAAACGATACTACGCACTCACGTCGTACAGTATTCAGCTATTTACAAGATAAAGATGCCGTTACTGAATTGTTCCGTGATATAGCAACCAAAATTGCTAATCGCCCGGGTGGTTACACTCGTATCATTAAAATGGAAAACCGTTTAGGTGATAACGCTGAAATGGCATTGATCGAATTAGTTGATTATAACACTATTTATGGTGGCGATAACCAACAAACAGCTAAAAAGACAACCCGTCGTCGTGGTGGTTCAGGTTCAGCAGGTAAAGCAAAAGTTGCTGCTCCAGTTGCTCAGGATTCAGCTGTTGAAGCTCCTGTAGCTGAAGCAGTAGTTGAAGAAACTCCAGTTGCTGAAGCCCCTGCTACTGAAGAACAAGCACCAGCTGCTGACAACGAAGAAAATGCTGAAAAAGGAGAATAATTAATCTCTCTTTTTAAGATAAGTAAAACGCCCTGCTCATTTGAGCAGGGCGTTTTTGTTTTACACCAGTTCTGTCATTATCCCTGTCATTTCGAGCGATAGAGAGAAATCATCTTGAATGTGTATTAACGTTGGCGAATCAAATGGCATGGAACTAATCCGCCACAAATTCTAAAATATCACCCGGCTGGCAGTTTAAAACTTTGCAGATAGCTTCTAATGTTTCCAGTCGTACAGCTTTGGCTTTGCCTGTTTTTAGGATAGAAAGATTGGCCATGGTAATGCCTACTTTTTCACTCAGTTCGGTTAATGACATTTTTCGTTTGGCCATCATCACATCTAAATTTACTACTATGGGCATGGCTAAACGGTTAGGTCCTGTTCGTCTTTTAATAATTTACCCTGTCGAAAGGCGCGGTATAACACCAGAAATACAATGCCCAAAACTAGAGGTTTCCATGAATATTTCAATAAACCTTGGTTAATGGTTACATCCGGTATAAAATACCTGTAAAATATTAACCTCATCAGTAGTGTCAGTAAAAACAATATGCAAGGGTATACCAATAAACTTATCGCAATCAGTCGTAATCGGTTTACATTTTTATCGGTAAATGAAAACCCTTTTGATAGGTCGGCAATAAATTTTAAAAACGCGGCTAAAAGGTAAAGCATATAAAAACAAAACATAAATATGCAAATACCTACTATAATGTTTACGACATTTCTGGTAGATCTGCTTACCGGTATTAACAAAAATTGGTGGCGCTGATCATAACCGAATGGTACTGATATATCAACATAATTTAGATGGTTAGAAATAGAACCATCTTTGTTTTTGGCTGATTGGTATATTACCTCTTTGCGGATATAGGCTTTATTATGTTCACGAAAAAACCTAACAGAATCGCCATAGTAATTATAGTCATTACCAGCAGCTTTTAAGCTCCAGCCGGGTAATTGGATGAAATATTGTGTATTGTTATTTGAGCTTCCTATCGAACTCATGTAACCTTTTAATGTACAAGTATCGCATGATACATAGCTACCTGTAGTGCCAATAACGTAGCCTAGCTCAAATCCTGAAGCGTTAAATAGATTTTCATTTTTTAAAGCGCGCGCGCTCTTAATACTATCCCTAACCGAGATATATTTATAATATGGAAGATCCATGGAAACTGTAGGATCGATCGGTTTGGGCATATCACTGATTATATCGCCCTTTCCAGAATTATGGAGTGTGTGGCTGCCCAACATCATGAGAACAAAGGGAGTTGTATATAAAACTACAACTACAATAATAATAACGTTGATTAGCACATTGGTGTTAAACTTCATTTTCATTTTTCAATTGTTTATAAAGTGATTTATAAACCAAATTTAATATATAATTATTGAATAGTAGAAATTATTTATTGATATTCAATAAATAATTATTGAATAATAGTTTAAATAGTGGAAATGTAGCTCATAAACAAAAACGGCCTGTACTTTTCAGTACAGGCCGTTTAATTAATTATTGGAAAAATTCTTGTTAATCTCTGCTGATACTCCCGCTGCCAGATTTTGAGCTGGAAACATGCTGTGCGCCGCCTGTATAGCTAACATCACCTGAGCCTGATACCGATGCCTCAACACTGGTGTTCGCATTTATACTGGCATCGCCTGAGCCGGAAACATGCACAGTAGTGCTTGACGTAACCAAACTCTTTGCGGTATAGTCACCTGAACCGGATACGCTTACTGATGAGCTTTCTGCATGGCCCGACAACTTTATATCACCTGATCCTGCAATACTGCATTCTAGACTTTTAGCGTCAACTTTACCGATAACATCGCCAGATCCAGTCAGTCTTATTTTTAATGCCCCTGGTGTTGTGATGCCATCCTTGAAAAAAACGTCACCTGAACCTGTAATCGCAATGCTGTTCAAATCTTTGGCAGTTACATAAACGGCAATTTTTTTGTGACCAAAATCGCTCCAGTTCCAGCCCGATTCGTTTTTGGTATGTATTTTTAGCACACCGCCTTCTACCTCAGTTACTATATGGTCAATAACATCGGCGGGTGCCTCAACTTTAACAGATTCAGTAACGCCTTGCACAATATAAACATCAAATGAGCCTGCTGCATCTATCGCATTAAAGCCTGAAACATGGCGATCCTGCGTATTACTTTGTGGGTGTACTTTTGCTGATGCATTATGCAAGCTTGCATAAGTATAATTAGCGCCGGTTAACAGTGTGGCTGCCAATAAAATTTTAGTTAGTGATTTCATGTTCTTTAGTTTTGTTTATAAGACACTATAACTGTTTAACACGTTGCACAAAAACAAAAATATTTTCATCAGCAATTAATCTACCAATACACCTATATAGTAGTTGAACATATCCACCTCTAAATTATTCTTAGTAAGGCCATCAATCTGCACCGGCCTAAAATAGCTTGACGGGGTAATAAATTGATATTCTCCACCCTTTATTCTCACTTTTACGGGCATATTAAAGCCCTCAACACAACTAGTCCAGCGGCAAAGTAATTTACCATTCACGGTCATAAATTCAAGTATTGGTAAGGTACGGTAGTGTAAATACTGGTCAAATACAGGCTTCAGGTCCATGCCTGATTCTTTGCTGACATAATCAACAATATCATCATAAGTAACCGTTTGGTGATAAAAGGTTTTGTTTAAACCACGTAAAATGCCGCGCCATTTTTCATCATCGTTAATATTGGTTCTTATCATATTTAAGATCACTGAACCTTTATCATACATATCTTCCGAACCCTCTTTATTTACACCATACGGGCCAACTATCGGCCTGTCATTCTGTATTCCGCCACGTAAGCCATGTACATATTCCTGCCCTGCTTGTTTACCATAAAAGGTTTCAACAAACAATGATTCGGAATAATCAGTGAATGATTCATGGATCCACATATCGCCCAGATCTTTTGACGTGATGCTGTTACCAAACCATTCGTGCCCGCTTTCATGTATAATAATGTAATCGAACTTTAATCCCCATCCCGTACGCGACAGATCTTCGCCATGCCCCTGGTAATAATAGCCATTAACAAAATGGTTGCCATAGGCAGTGCCGCTTTGGTGCTCCATACCAAGGTGCGGAGTTTCAATCAGCTTATAACCATCTTCATAAAAAGGATATGGCCCGAACCAATGTTCATGTGATTTAAGCATTCGTTTTACATTTTCGCCAAATTGTTTTTTTGCTTGTTGCAGGTGATAAGGCAGCACCCAGTAATCGAGCGTCAGCTTACCTTTTTCGCCGTCATAAGTGTCATCAAAATGAGTGTAATCACCAATATTTGCCTCCACATCATAATTATTGATGGGGTTTGATACAAACCAATCAAACCTGGTATAACCGTTTTTGAGATTAGTAACTTTACGCAAACGTCCATTCGAAACATCTTTTAAACCGGTTGGTACGCTAATGCTGATGAGTATACTATCCACCTCATCATATTGTTGATCTTTATTTGGCCACCAAATGCTTGCGCCTGCACCCTGACAAGCAGTTGCAACCCAGGGTTTGTTTAATGAATCTTTAGTGAAAACTACGCCGCCATCCCAGGGCGCGTTTTTAGCTATGGTTGGGTTGCCTGAGTAATAAACCGTGAATTCATCTTTGCTATCCTTAGTTATAGTTGCCGGGAAGGTAACAAACACCGCATTAAACTCGCGGGTGTAAGGTAATTCCTGGCCTTTGTAAACCACTTTTTCAACTTTTAAATTATCGTACAAGTCGAATTGCAGCTTATTGAAATCCTGCGTTGCAGTAAACCTGAAAAGCGTACTGCCGCTGATGAATTTGTTATCAATATCAAACTTAACATCTAAATGGTAATAGTTAATATCGTAACAGGTACGCAATGGCGATGTAAGGCTGCCGCGTAAAGTATCGCCATGAGTAAATACTTCTTTAGGCGTGCCTAACTGCGCATGGGCATTAAATGATATGATAGCCAAAAGAACTATCAGTAATCGGCTTATTTTCATATTATTTTTTGTTTTGAAGATGAAGAATCTGTGTAATCTATTATAAATCGGTGAAATCATAACATTATTGCAGCACCGTAACTTTTACCGATGATGTATTCTGCGTATCATGATAAATTCTGATGGTTGCTTTCTGAAAATCCGAATCCTTTGCTGTATAAATATCTACAAATTTTTGCGGATTACGATCGGCAAGGGGGAACCATGAGTTTTGTATCTGTATCATAATACGATGCCCCTTTTTAAAGGTATGTGCCACATCAGGCAGCGCATATTTAATTTCGGTAACCTTACCGGGCACAAATGGCTCTGGATTTTCATACGAGTTACGATACTTTCCTCTGAATATTTCACCACGGATCAGCATTTCATAACCTGCCATGGTTACATTTTTTGGATTGGGCACCGGGTTAGGGTAATCATCCGGGAAAACGTCTATCACTTTAACTACATAATCGGCATCAGTTCCGGTGGTCGACGAGAAAAGATCAGCTATAACCGGACCTGTTAAGGTAATATCCTCGGTTAACGTATCAGTCTGATAAACCTTAACATCAGGGCGGCGGCCTGCAAAACGCTGATCATCCAGCATGTATTCTCTTGTTCTGCGCTCTTGTATGCCATCCTGGTAAGGTACCGGGGCGTTTGGATCGCTTACATATTCATCAAAGCTGTCGGTTGTGGCAGGTTTGTCGAATGATAGTTTGCCATTAGCTTGCAGGTATAAGGTTTTTTCAATCGTATTTTGTGGAGGCCATGAATTAAATTTATGCCATTCGTTTGAGCCGGTGATGAAGATAGTCGCTTTCGGCAACGCCATTGTTCCTTCGCCTTTCAGGTAATAATTAAAGAAGGGCAGTTCCACATTCTCACGGAACCAAACACTTGTTTTCTGACCGAAATCCTGATCGTCGAAATACTGGCCATCGCTGCGTTCCCAGCCACCGTGAAACCACGGGCCCATAACCAGCATATTAGGGTGCGTAGTATCATTTTGTTCTTGCAAAGCTTTGTAAACGTGTAATGCGCCAAAGCAATCTTCGGCATCAAAAAAACCACCAACTACCATAGTGGCGGGGGTAATGTTTTTTAAATGGGGGCGGATATTCATTGCCTTCCAAAAAGCATCATAGTTGGGGTGATCCATAATATCATTCCAAAACTTTACAGAGTCGCCCATGTACTTTGTTTTGAAATTAGGCAGTGCACCCATATCCAAATAAAATTTGTAATTATCTTTCTCGGTGTATTTAACGGCATTTTTAAACTGATCTGGAGTTAGTGGTTTTGGACGAGGAACTCCAAAGCTGGTTATAAAAGAAAACCCATCCATCAGAAAAAAAGCACCATTATGGTGAAAATCATCACCAATAAACCAATCGGTAACCGGTGCCTGCGGCGATACCGCCTTTAAAGCCGGGTGCGCATTCGGTAATGATGCAGTTGAATAAAAACCCGGATAAGAGATACCCAGTATACCAACTTTGCCATTGTTGTTCGGCACATTTTTTATTAACCAGTCAATAGTGTCATAAGTATCAGTGCTTTCGTCAATATCTTTTTTGCCTTTTGGCTTATCAATATTGGGGCGTACATCAACAAAATCGCCCTCGCTCATCCAGCGGCCACGCACATCCTGGTAAACAAAAATGTAGCCTGCTTTGGCAAATAACATATTCTGGCCCAGCATTTTTTTATACTTGGTATCGCCATAAGGCCCTACGTCGTAGGGAGTTCTGGTCATTAGTATAGGATATTTTTTTGATTGATCTTTAGGCATGTAAATGGATGTAAAGAGTTTTTTACCATCGCGCATGGTAATATACTTCTCCATTTTAGTGTAGTTTTGCCGGATGTAAATAGAGTCTTCGGCTGTTTGGGCGTAGGTTATTGTGCAAAACATGGCGAAGCACAAAAAGAACAATAGTTTTTTCATGTATTGTTAGTCAGTTAAGAAGCTAAATTAATGAAAGCATTAATAATACCGGTTAAAATAAATTAATATGTTAGCATGGTTATGGGAGCCTTACTTCCTGTTATAAAAATGAAGAATATCAAATTAATTATTCCGGCAATCCTTTTGATCTGCCTGTTTGGAAGCTGTAGTTTTATCGGCAATGTTTTTAAATACCGTGATACAACTAAAGAGTTTATTGAAGCCTTAGTGCATGAAGATTATAATAAATGTACATCATTAATGGATCTGCAAGGGGTGAATAGCCAGTATTTAGATACCATTAAAAAATCATTGAAACTGGTTCATCAATCATTAGTGGTAAACTTTGGCAATAAGCTGGATTATTCATTTGAAACAGCAGAAAAAACCTTTTCGACGGATATTAGCAGCAATCAGCAGGGACAAACTGTACTTTTAATGCAGATAGCCAATCAAAAGGATTTTGGCGAAGTGCAGGTAACTTTTAATGATAAGTCGCAAAAAGTATTCAACTTTAATGTACTTGATGTAAAGCAAAAGATACCCGATATGACCTTGTTCTGGCTTTTTGGGATCTTACCGCTATGCGTACTAGCATTTAACGTTTACATGCTCATTGTTGTAAAACGTAGTAACGTAACCCATAAATGGATAAAATACCTGATCATTATTTTAGTGAACGTGCCCACCATTGGCTATAAAGCAATAGGCGGATTGTTTTATAAACTGATAGGTATACAGATATTATTCGGTATTAGTTTTTCGTTTACCGGGTATTTAAATTCTGCATGGGCTTTCGGTATTCCGCTGGGTGGTTTGTTTGTTTTGTTTATGCTGAAAATGAACTATTTTAAAACAACTACCAATAAACCGCTTAAAAAAGGCAAGCGTTAACCAACCTTGTTTATAATTGACTTTACAGTAACACTAATGCGTTTTGTTAGGTGCGGATAATGCTTAACTTTGCGCCAAATTATACTACTATGCAATATGATGTTATCGTTATCGGTTCGGGCCCCGGAGGTTATGTAGCCGCTATACGTTGTGCCCAGCTTGGTTTAAAAACCGCTTGTATCGAAAAATATTCAACATTTGGCGGTACCTGCCTTAATGTGGGCTGTATCCCTTCAAAAGCATTGCTTGATTCTTCAGAGCATTATTACAATGCAGCACATAGTTTCAAAACGCATGGTATCAACCTTGATAACTTATCGGTTGATCTAACGCAGATGATGAAACGCAAAACAGAGGTTGTGCAAAAAAATACCAGTGGTATTACCTTCCTGTTCAAAAAAAATAAGATCGATTCTTTTCAGGGCGTAGGCTCATTTAAAGATAAAAATACCGTCATCATAAAAAAAGTTGATGGCACTGAGCAGGAAATAACCGGCACTAATGTTATTATAGCTACCGGTTCAAAACCATCGGGATTGCCTTTTATCAAGGTAGATAAAAAACGCATCATTACTTCAACCGAAGCTTTAACACTTACCGAAATACCAAAGCACTTAATATTAATAGGCGGCGGCGTTATTGGTTTGGAGCTTGGTTCAGTTTATGCACGTTTAGGCGCAAAGGTGTCTGTAATTGAGTTTATGGATTCGATTATCCCTACAATGGACAAAAGCCTGGGTAAGGAATTGCAAAAAGTAATGCAAAAACAAGGCGTAGAGTTTTACTTAGGTCATAAAGTAACAGGCGCTACTGTGAAAGGTAAAGAAGTAACTGTAACCTATGATAGTCCTACTGGCGAAAAGAAAGAACTGAAAGGCGATTATTGCCTGGTTGCCGTTGGCCGTATAGCTTATACCGATAATTTAGGTTTAGATAAAATAGGAATCACGGTTAATGAGCATCTAGAAACCAGCGTTAAAGGCGTATATGCTATTGGCGATGTGATTCGTGGAGCAATGCTTGCTCACAAGGCAGAGGACGAAGGTGTTTTAGTAGCTGAAACTATTGCAGGCCAAAAACCACACATTAACTATAACCTGATTCCCGGTGTGGTATATACCTGGCCCGAAGTGGCAAGCGTAGGCCAAACCGAAGAGCAGTTAAAAGAGCACGGCATTAAATATAAAACAGGTTCATTTCCCTTCAGGGCGAGCGGCAGGGCGGTAGCCAGCGGCGATCTGGATGGCTTTGTAAAAGTACTGGCCGATGCTGCAACCGACGAGATCTTAGGTGTACATATCATAGGCCCGCGTGCTGCTGATATGATTGCTGAAGCCGTTGTTGCTATGGAATTCCGTGCATCAGCAGAGGATGTATCCCGTATCAGCCATGCTCACCCAACCTATACTGAGGCATTCCGCGAAGCGTGTTTAGCCGCAACGGATAACAGGCCGATCCATATTTAAGCAATGAATTTATTTTAATTATTAGTAACAATAAAGGCAAAAAGCGGTCTACTTAAGGTAAACCGCTTTTTTATTTTGCAAGGCATATAAAATATAAGCGCGATTAATTTGTTTAAACAACAATCACAATAAGTAATTAATTTAGCCCTAAATGAAGATTGATAAAAGCCTGTGGACACTCGTATTTATATGTGTTATAAACTCCCTGGGTTTTGGTATCATCGTTCCGCTGATGTACACCTTTGGTAAAAGGTATGGCATAAACGAACAATCCCTTAGCTGGCTAACCGCTGCGTACTCTGTAGCTCAATTAATTGCCACACCCATATTAGGTTCACTTTCCGACAGATATGGCCGTAAGCCTTTACTGGCTATTAGCCTGATAGGTACTTGTATCAGCTTTATTATGTTTGCCGAGGCCCGGGGAGTGATCCTCCTTTTTGCCGCCAGGATACTCGATGGCTTAACTGGTGGAAACATATCGGTGGCGCAGGCCATAGTTTCAGATACCTCAACACCAGCTAACAGGGCCAAACGGTTTGGGATATTAAGCTCCGCTTTTGCTTTTGGCTTTGTGATAGGGCCTGCTGTTGGTGGCTTACTGAGTAAGTTTGGATTGCAGGCACCATTCTTTTTTGCGGCGGGCATTTCTTTTCTTGGGGTAATGGCAACTGTATTCTTCTTAAAAGAAACTAACCCTGTCGGCTATAAAAAAGAAGTGGTACCGGGATCAAATAAACTTTTTTCGTCTTTCTCAACTCTTAAGTTGCCCGTTATTGGCATCGCTATTTTTATAGGTTTTTTGCTCACCATGGCCCAATTCACCATGATCATCGGTTTCCAAACCTTTACTGTTGATATCTTAAAGTTATCGCCTAATAATATTGGCCTGCTTTATACAGGCTTTGCCGCTATGGGTATAATTATGCAGTTATGCATACCTTTATTTACAAGGCTGATCCACTCACGAACGGTTATTTTACTCGTATCAACATTCTTATGTTTTGCTGCCATGTTTTTTTCCGGGTTTACGGCAACTGTATTAACATTCACAGTTTGTATATGTATCTATGGTTTATTTAATGGCTTGCGCAACCCAATGCTCAACGCAATTATTGCTGATAACAATACCAACAAAAGCCAGGGCGCTATACTCGGGTTTAATCAGTCCTGTGCATCAATAGGGCAAACACTGGGGCCAATAGCTGCGGGCTTTATCACCTTAATATCTATACATGCGGTGTTCTTTTTATCGTCGTTTTATATATTGATCGCTTTCTTGTTTACTTTCCGTTTAAAGGCTAAAGAAAAACAATGCGTTCTGTCAACCGCTTAAGCAAACAAATTTAGTTCACAGCGCTATTCAAAAATGGAAGCACTAAAAGATACCGGCATTATATTATTAACCATAGTCGGTATGGAAGCTTTCTCGTGGCTTATTCATAAATATTTGTTTCATGGCCCGCTGTGGTTTATCCATAAAACACATCATCAACCCAAACATAAATGGTTTGAATTGAATGATCTTTTCAGCATCCTGTTTGCTTCCATTGCCTTATGGCTGATGTGGCTTGGACATATAACCTTAGATTATCGTTTTTGGATAGGAGCAGGCATCAGTATTTACGGTACCATCTATTTTATATTTCACGATTGGTTTATACACAACCGTTTCAAATCATTCAAAACCAATAATAAATACCTGCTCAAGATTCGCAGGGCGCATAAAGTGCATCATAAGTCGATGGAAAAAGAGCTTGCTGAGGAGTTTGGGTTGCTGGTGACGAGGAGAAAGTATTAATGTGATAAGCTTAATTTTTTGAAGGCTTTCAATAGAGTAATAATACTTTCATTGGGTGTTTAGATTAGGCTAATAACCAAACTTACGAAGTCTTTAAGACTTCGTAAGTTTCAATTCCAAATTAATTTCCGAAATTCGCCCTCCGACATCCGAGATATCATGCTACAAATTCAAGAAAACGTTTCCCTTAAAAATTTTAACACTTTTGGTATCGACGTTTTTGCCAAATATTTTGTGGAGATAGGCGATCCTAACGAACTTATAGAACTTTTTGCCGATCCGCAATGGCTGCAAATGGAGCGATTAGTTTTAGGCGGCGGTAGCAATATGCTATTTAAAAAGGATTTTGATGGCCTGGTTATCCGCATGAATATCCGGGGGATCGATCATCGCATCAACCATAATGAAGTTGTAGTAGTGGCCGGTGCCGGTGAAGTATGGAACGACTTGGTGAATTACTGCGTTGCCCATGAATATGCCGGATTAGAAAATCTGAGCCTGATTCCCGGTTCGGTAGGGGCATCGCCCATACAAAACATAGGCGCTTACGGTGTTGAACTGCAGGATGTATTCCTAACCTGTAATGCGTTTGAAATAGCGTCTGGAAAATTTAAAACCTTTACCAAAGAAGATTGCCGTTTCGGCTATCGCGATAGCGTTTTTAAAGCTGATGTAAAAGGGCAGTATATTATTGTATCGGTAAAATTCCTTTTATCATTAGTACCCGATACCAAGTTGCACTACGGAGCAATTAAAGATGAACTGGCCAAAAGAGAGATCACATCGCCTACTATTAAAGATGTATCGCAGGTGGTTTCACATATCCGTGTTTCCAAACTGCCCGATCCCTCAACCATAGGTAATGCCGGTAGCTTTTTCAAAAATCCGGTGATTCCTGTCGATGAATTTAAGGCAATCCAATCCTATTTTCCTGACATTGTGAACTATCCCGCAGATGATGGCGACATTAAATTAGCTGCAGGCTGGATGATCGAGCAGTGCGGATGGAAGGGAAAAGTGGTTGGAAATACCGGCACATGGAAGAACCAGGCATTGGTTTTAGTGAACCACGGAGGCGCAACGGGCGAAGAAGTGTACAGTCTTTCGTCGCAAATCATAGACAGTGTGTACAGTAAATTTGGCGTTACGCTTGAGCGCGAAGTAAATATTATTGGCTAATTTTTTTTAGTTAAATAAAATTATTCCAGCTGAATTTTTATCAATTTTTCATTTAAATAGGCCTGAAAATTAAATTTTATCGCTAGGTAAAGGTTTGTTTTCCAGTAAATTAATTATTTTTCTTAATTGCCATGCTGTTTGCAGGTGTACAAGCAAATAGTAACAATAAATACAGGTTATAGTTTCTGTTTGCCGATTGATGATTTTGTATAGTGGTACCATGTTTGCCTACATACCAATACAAAACATTAACAGAATGACAAAGATTGAGTTTAACACCCTAGTATTACGTCAAGCAAGTTCATTAAGGTCATATGCCCTACATTTTACTCATGACGCAGACGATGCTAACGACCTTGTCCAGGACACAATGTTGAAAGCCATTACTTACTATAATAAGTTTAAAGAAGGCACTAATTTAAAAGGCTGGTTATATACCATCATGAAAAATACCTTCATTAACAATTATCGCCGTTTTGTTAAAATGAGCACTTTTGTTACCAAGTCTGATGAGATTTCATCTCCAAACCTGGTTTTCAGTTCAACAAAAAATCAAGGTGAATCAAAATTCATCATGGATGATATTAAAAGAGCAATGGACCGCTTACCGGGCGATTACTATATACCATTTACCATGTATTTTGAAGGGCATAAATACCATGAAATAGCCGATCACCTGTTGATCCCGATTGGTACAGTAAAAACCCGTATACACGTGGCCCGCAAACTATTAAAGAAAAGTTTAAAGGCTTATGATAACGGTGTTAAAAAACCAATTTACGCCGAAGAATTTTAATATTTAAACTCAACATATATAAGTGAGAACCTGCTTTGTAAAAAGCGGGTTCTTTCTGTTTATAGGGTTTTATTTGCGTTAAGAGACGCAAAGTATTGCGTCTCTACATTAATACCGTTTCCGTAGAGACACAATACTTTGTGTCTCTAAAAATGTCTCTAAAAGCAGATATAATCAAAGTGTCTTGATACTAGCTACTAATTACTTGATACTACAGTTTATAATTTACATTTTTGAATAACGCTATTGCTTATGATCAATAAACTCACGTTACCAGTCTGCTTTATATTGTTTTTAACTCATGTTAATGCGCAAACGCCATCAGATAGTACAGTTATTAAACAATCACCCGTTAAAACGCTGACCTATGAACAATACAATGCATTGCTAAAAGGTGACGACCTTTACAATATGGCCTTGCCCGGCACCTTAAACCATTACCCACTGCCAGATAAGGTAATAAAACACAAAAGAGAACTTGACCTTAGCCCTATACAAGTAAGCAAGATCACTACTTTAAGCAATAACCTGCATCGTAAAAAAATACAAATGGGCGGGGTAATTATTACCAATGAGCGTACTTTAGATAGCTTATTCAGAACTCATAAACTCGACGACGGTACAATTATTTTTTACAGCAATCGTTATGGCTTATACCAGGGCGAGTTGCGGAACGCTATTTTACAGGCCTGTTATGAAACGGCAGCATTGCTCAGCCCGGCACAGGTTAAACAGCTCGAAACTTTGGAAAATCATAAATAACCAATAATCCATTTCATTTAGTTAATTTAGCGGCCCCATTACAAAGTATGAAGATTACGTTTGATTTTGAAAAGCCTTTAGCTGAACTGCAAGTGCAGATAGAGAAAGTTAAACAGCTTGAAGATAAAAATAAGCTGGATATGTCTGCTTCAATTGCAGAACTGGAAGAAAAATTAGCTACCACCCAGCGCGAAATATATGCCAACCTTACCGGCTGGCAAAAAGTACAGATCTCACGCCACCCCGAAAGGCCGTATACTTTACAGTATATTGAGCTGATGTGTGACGATTTTATCGAATTACATGGCGATAGAACTGTTGGTGATGATAAAGCCATCGTAGGTGGTTTTGGCTCAATAAATGGTCAATCTGTTATGATCATCGGTCAGCAAAAAGGTAGAAATACCAAAGAGCGCCAGTACCGCAACTTTGGTATGGCCAATCCCGAAGGTTACCGCAAGGCATTAAGACTGATGAAACTGGCCGAGAAATTCAACAAGCCGGTTATCACACTTATTGATACTCCCGGAGCATTCCCCGGTTTAGAAGCTGAGGAACGCGGGCAGGGTGAAGCTATTGCAAGAAACCTGATGGAAATGTCGGTATTAAGAGTGCCTATTATTTGTGTGATCATTGGTGAAGGTGCATCAGGCGGTGCATTGGGTATTGGTATCGGCGATAAGGTGTTGATGCTTGAAAATTCATGGTATTCGGTTATCTCTCCTGAAAACTGCTCAACCATCCTATGGAAAACCTGGGAAAATAAAGAAAGAGCGGCAGAAGTTTTAAAATTAACTTCAACCGAAATGCTGAAGAACAAGCTGATAGACGGCATTATAAAAGAACCGCTTGGTGGCGCTCATCAAGACCCGGTTGCAATGGCATCAACATTAAAAAAACAGCTCTTAAAAGATCTGAAAGTATTGAAAGAAAAAAATATTGATGAAGTAATAACTGAACGCATCGATAAATTCTGTTCAATGGGTGTGGTTATAGAGGATTAATACGTCGTCATCGCCTGCAAGCACACAGTGAAATAAAATAGGTCAATTAGCTATCCTTATACTATGATTGCCCCATATTCATGATAGTGTTTAGAAGCTGTCTAAAAATGTATAAACTTTCATCATGGCCGTTGGCTTCAGCCAACAGAACTAAATAACGGAATAGTTTTTTTTGCTTGAGCCAAAAATCTACGACTGGACTGTGGCGATGTTTTAGGCTAAACCCGGTAAATTCATCACTAATATTCCGTTGACTGAAGCCAACGGCAATGATTTTTTTCAGATAGTAGATTTTCTCCATCATTTTTAGGCAGCTTCTTAGTAATAACCACTGAGCCTTAACAACATAAATAAGCTCATGAAACTTTTTTAAAGTTTGTTTTAAAGTTTAAAAAAATCGCCTTATATTTGCATTCCTTTTCGGGATGGATAACAAACCAAAGGAGATTGCCTGATAGTATAAAGGTAGTACGACGGTTTTTGGTACCGTTTGTCTAGGTTCGAATCCTGGTCGGGCAACATTAAAGATTTCGGATTTCGAATTTTCAATTTCGGATTTATATCTGATAGAAAATAGAAATCCGAAATTGTTTACGATTGGATTGAAATATATCCGATCAATAAAGTAAATTCGAAATCGAACATCCGAAATTCGAAATAAGATATGCCTTTACAATTTAACCCCATTAAGTTATTTGCAGGTTCTGGTACTACGGTACTGGCGCAAAATATTGCCGATGCTTACGGGCGCGACTTAGGCGAAGTTGTTCTTTCAAAGTTTAGCGATGGCGAGTTTCAGCCACACTTTAATGAATCGGTACGTGGTTGCGATGTGTTTTTAATACAATCAACCAACCCGCCTACTGATAACCTGATGGAGTTATTAATGATGATTGATGCTGCACGCAGGGCATCGGCACATTATGTAACCGCAGTTATTCCGTATTTTGGATTAGCCCGCCAGGACAGGAAAGATAAGCCACGTGTAGCGATCGGATCAAAGCTGGTAGCTAATTTATTAGTTGCAGCCGGTATAAACCGTATCATGACCATGGATTTACATGCGGCACAGATACAAGGTTTTTTTGATATCCCGGTTGATCACCTTGATGCTTCGATCATATTTGTACCTTATATAAAAAGCCTGGGTTTAGGTAATTTAACTATTGCCTCGCCTGATATGGGTGGTTCATACAGGGCACGCAGCTTTGCAAAGTTTTTTAATGCAGAGGTGGTAATATGTGATAAACGCCGTAAACGTGCCAATGAAATTGAGTCGATGACTTTAATTGGCGATGTTACCGATCAGGATATTGTGTTGATCGATGATATATGCGATACAGCAGGTACTTTGGCTAAAGCAGCCGGCTTAATTATGGAACGTGGCGCACGCAGCGTAAGAGCTGTTTGTACACACCCGGTATTATCAGGCAAAGCGTATGAAACTATAGAAAATTCTGTTTTATCAGAATTGATAGTTACTGATACCATACCATTAAAATACAAAAGCGATAAGATAAGAGTGTTATCAACCGCCAAACTATTTGCCAGCGCTATTGAAAATGTAAACGAACACGGCTCAATAAGCCAGCTGTTTGTAGTGGATTAATTTAGTTGATGGTTCATAGTTCATAGCTATTAGCCGAAACAAAAATTAACCAGCATAAAGAAAATAAATAGATGGTCATAGTTTTTACTATGAACTATGAACCATCAACTATTAACTATAATAAATAAAACAAATAATGAAATCAATTGCTATTAGCGGTTCTCCAAGAGAGAACGTAGGGAAACGAGACGCTAAAGAACTACGCTACCAGAGCCTGGTACCGGCAGTACTTTACGGTGGGCCAACCCAAACCCACTTTGCAGTGTCCGCAGCTGATTTGAAAGCCGTAGTTTATACACCGGTTGTTCATTTCATCGATTTACAAATTGCTGGTGTAACATCACAAGCTATTATTAAAGATATTCAGTTCCACCCATTAACTGAGCAGATCATCCACGTAGATTTTCTATTGTTAGATGCAAAGAAACCAGTTACTATCGAAATTCCGATCAAATTAACCGGAAGTTCTTCAGGTGTTAAAGCAGGTGGTAAATTAGTTCAAAAACTAAGAAAACTACGTATCAAAGCTTTACCTAAAGATCATTTAGATAACATTGAAGTAAGCATCGAAGGTTTAGACGTTGGTAAATCAGTAAAAGTTTCTGAAATTAAATTAGATAACTTAACTATCACCAATGCTAAAGAAGATACCATTGTATCGGTAACTACTTCACGTGCGTTACGCCAGGCTGAACAAGAAGCAGCTTCAGGTAAAAAATAAGCCCCTAACCCCCTGAAGGGGGAATAAAAGGGTTGAAGACTAAAACAGCGATGAGTTTACTTATCGCTGTTTTTTTATAAAATAATATTAAGGTCGTAAGTGATGGATCAAAAAATTATATTTGACTTTTGACTTAAGACTACAGACTGAACACTGGGTTTATGAAATATCTTATAGTTGGTTTAGGTAACATTGGTCCTGAATATGCTGATACCCGGCATAACATAGGTTTTATGATATTGGATGAATTGGCTAAGCAGGAAAACGCTAAGTTCTACAACATGCGCCTGGCTTATTACACCGAGGTATCCTACAAAAGCCGCACATTGTACCTTATCAAACCCACTACCTACATGAATTTAAGTGGTAAGGCATTAAACCACTGGATGAAGGAGCTAAAGATACCGGTTGAAAATGTGTTGGTTTTAGTTGATGACATTGCCCTGCCTTTAGGTACCCTGCGATTAAAACCAAAAGGAAGCGCTGCCGGCCATAATGGTTTAAAACATATTGAAGCTACACTTGGCGATAATAACTATGCCCGTCTTCGTTTTGGCGTAAGTGATAATTACCCGAAAGGCCGCCAGGTTGATTATGTTTTGAGCGGATTTGATAAAGATGAACTCCCCGAACTCCCCGCATTGATCGATCGCTCTATCGAAATGATCAAAAGTTTTGCTACCATAGGCACAGAACTCACCATGACCAAGTTCAACAAGTAGCAAATGTTAAACTAAAATTTTAGTTAAACTTTGTTAAACCACTTTTTTTGCCAAAAAGAGTAAATACTTTTACTTAGTTGTAACGCCCGGTTAATTTCTACGTCTACTTTATCACAAAAACATCTGAATGAAAAAACTTCTATTAACAGCGCTTTGCTGTTATTTTTCGGCCCTTACTTTTGCTCAAAATTCCGTATCAATTATAACTGTTAAGGGTATAGTTATTGATTCTGTAAGCAAACAACCTTTGGGCTATGTTACCGTGGCTTTGCAAGATGCTCAAACAAAACTAGCCGTAAAAAGCAATTTAACCAAAGACAATGGCAGTTTTGAGCTTAAAGCCCCTAAAGGAAAATCTTACCAATTGGTATTAGCTTTTATAGGTTATACTACCAAAACTATCAATATAACAAATGCTGCAATAACCGATGCAGGAACCATAAGGCTGCAACCTGCAACTAACCAGTTAAAAGAAGTTTCAATAAGCGGAGTAAAACCTTTGATGACACAGGAAGTTGATCGCATAAGTTATAATGTGGCCGCCGACCCGGAGAGTAAATCGGTAACGGCGTTGGACATGATGCGTAAAGTGCCTTTGTTAACTGTAGATGCTAATGATAACATCCAGCTAAAAGGCAGCGGGAATTATAAGATACTGATAAATGGAAAAGAGTCGGCTTTATTAGCTAAGAATCCATCAGATGTATTGCGCTCAATGCCGGGTACTAATATTGTGAAGATAGAAGTTATTACTACGCCTCCCGCAAAATATGATGCCGAAGGTTTGGCTGGGATCATAAACATCATCACTACAAAAAATATTGATCAGGGTTATAACATTGGCATAAATACCCGCTATAATAGTAAATGGGGGCCAGGCTTAAATCTTAATGGCACAGTAAAGCAAGGCAAGTTTGGCTTTTCGGGCTATGCAGGCTTTGGGCATCAAAATACAACCACTACCCCATACAATAGCCAGGAAACTTTCTTTAGTGATCAATCAGTTTTAAGTCAATCGGGGATAAATCATTATACCGGCAATTATAAATATGCCAGCAGCGAGTTCAGTTATGAGATCGATAGTCTTAACCTGCTTACCGCATCAATAGATGTTGAACACGATGTAAACGGCCAGAGAACCGACGGATCTACCACCACAATGATTGGTGATAGCACTACTCAGAAATATCAACAAAATAGTGGCACCAATTCAGGATATACGGGTTTTGATGCGGGCATTAATTATCAGTTAGGTTTTAAACGCAGTAAAGACCAGTTACTAACTTTATCGTACAAATACAGCTATTCGCCGAATAATCAAACCAGTTACAATGATTTCTCTGATGTTATAAATTATCCGCAACCCAATTATACGCAATACAATAATGAAGGCAGCAAAGAACATACTTTGCAGTTGGATTATGCTGAGCCATTCAATAAAAAACTAAGCATGGAAGCTGGCGGCAAAGCCATTTTCAGAAATAACTTTAGCAATTTTGAATCGGATACACTTAATACCAAAAGTAATCAATACCTGCCCGATCAAAGTCAGGCTGATAATTTTACCTACCGACAGAATGTTTACAGCGCATATAATTCATACCAGTACAAGCTTGATAAATGGACGGCAAAAGGTGGCTTGCGATTAGAAGAAACCACTATTGATGCTGATTTTAGTTCAGTAGGGTCGTCGTTAAACACCAGCTACACTAATCTTATTCCATCAATTTCCATACAGCGCCAACTCACTGGCAGCAGCATTAGTTTTGGTTTTACCGAGCGCATCCAGCGGCCTGATATTTACCAGTTGAACCCATTTGTTAACCGTTCAAATCCTGAGTTTGTAACCACTGGTAATCCCGATCTGAAACCCGAATTAAGTCACGTTTTTGAACTTAACTATAGTCGCTTTAGTAAAGGATCAATAAACCTGGGGCTTAGCTATGCCTACTCCAACAATTCAATCCAAAATGTAACCAGCCTGCAAACCGAAACCATCAATAGCAAGCCAGATACGGTTACTTATTCAACCTATGAAAATTTAGGTAGTAATAAAAGCCTCGGCTTGAATGTAAATACAAGTTATCCAATCACCACAAAACTCTCACTTAATGTAAACGGACAGCTTAACCACGTATGGCTGCAAGGTTTTTACAATGGCAGTTCCTATAAAAATAATGGCTATACGGGCAATATGTTTGCAAGCATAGCTTACAAGTTTACTGATGGTTATCGCATTGGCACAAATACAGGTTATTTTAGCGGTAACGTGAACTTGCAGGGGAAATCAAGCTATTTTATTTATAATTCCTATGTTTTCAGTAAGGACCTTCTGAATAAAAAAGCTACTATATCTTTTGTAGCAAATAACCCCTGGAGCAAATATTGGGAAGGCAGTTCATATACCCGTACCCCCGATTTTTACCAGGAAAGTAATAATTATAATACCTACCGTACCTTTGCAATACGATTAAGTTATAAATTTGGCAAGCTGAGCAGCGACATTAAGAAGAGCGAACACGGGATTCAAAATGACGATGTAAAAGGAAAATCCAACGGAAACTAATAATATATTGATTGATGAAAATTTACGGTATTAAAAATTGCAACACAGTTCAAAAAGCACTCGACTGGTTTAAGGCCAATGATATTGAATATGAGTTTCACGATTTTAAAAAATCAGGCATCAGCGAGAAAAAGTTACAGGAATGGGATAGCAAAGCAGGATATTCCCAATTTATGAACAAACAGGGCCTAACCTGGAAACAGCTTGATCCAGCTGTTAAAGAAAGTGTTAAAGGCGTAGCCGAAGCGTTGCCTTTATTACAGCAAAAAACCAGCATGATAAAAAGGCCGGTTATTGAAGATGGTGGCTTTCTGTTTTTTGGTTTTGATGAAGCTGCTTATAAACAGCATTTCAATAAATAATGACCAATTAAAGCCGCTCTAATTGCCTCTAATAATGCTGTTTAAGTAACAAATGGATTACTGCTTCCGGCATTTCGCATATTTGTACTATATTGCTGGCAATTTTTAACTGATCATAATGAATTTAAAACTGTTTGCTGGTATAATACCGGCATTTTTTACCCTTGTTAGTGTTTCTCAGGCACAACAAGCGACTGATACGGCTGCCAAGCCGGTTAGCACCTATGATTATCGTGCTGCTTTCGGCCCTTACTTTTACATGAAAAACGGAAGTGAGTATCGTGCAGCTGATGGGCAGCCGGGGTCAAAATATTGGCAAAACCGTGCTGATTATCAATTAGCCGCTAACTTAAATGATAAAACCGACGAAATAACTGCTTCCGAGGTTCTTACCTATACCAATAACAGCCCGCAAAAGTTAGGTTTCCTATGGATGCAGGTTGAACAAAATCTTTTTAAACAAGATTCACGCGGTACTGCAATTGTTCCATTATCAGGCAGCCGTAACTGGGGCCGCGGACAGGTATTTGATGCTGGCGATAAAATTAAATCGGTATCAATAAATGGTGTTGAAGTAAAATACCTTATAAATGATACCCGCATGCAGGTGTTTTTACCAAAAGATCTGGAAGCGAATGGCGGCCAGGTAAAGGTGAAAATAGAATGGTCATTTATTCCGCCGAATTATGGTTCCGACCGTATGGGTATGTTAGCTACTAAGAATGGCAAAATATACCAGATAGCACAATGGTACCCACGCATGTGTGTTTATGATGATATTATGGGTTGGAATACTTTGCCATATACTGGCCCAGGTGAGTTTTACCTGGAGTATGGTGATTTCGATTTGACCATTACTGCACCTGCAAATCAAATCGTAGTAGCATCCGGCCAATTACTGAATCCACAGGATGTTTACACGCCTGAGCAGCAAAAACGCTGGGCAGAGGCTGCAAAAAGCGAAAAAACAGTTATTATCCGCAGCGCTAAAGAAGTTACCGATCCGGCATCGCGCCCTGCTGGTAAAGCAACCCTTACCTGGCACTTCAAAATTAATAATGCACGCGATGCCTCATGGGGATCATCAGCAGCATTTATTGTTGATGCCGCCAAAATGGACCTGCCAAGCGGAAAGGCATCAATGGCTATATCGGCTTACCCGGTTGAAAGCGATGGTAACGATGCGTGGGGAAGGTCAACGGAATACATTAAAAAATCTATAGAATACAATTCGGCCAAATGGTTTGAGTTCCCTTACCCTTGCGCTACCGCTGTTGCAGGTATTGTTGGTGGTATGGAATATCCGGGCATTGTTTTCTGCGGATATATGGCTAAAGGCAAAAGCCTGTGGGGAGTAAATGACCATGAATTTGGCCATACCTGGTTCCCGATGATCGTAGGTTCAAATGAGCGTTTATATGGTTGGATGGACGAAGGCTTTAATACATTTATCAACACCCTGTCAACTGCTGATTTTAACAATGGCGAATATAAATCAACAAGGCCATATGATATGCACCGTATGGGCGGTGTATTTACCGATCCTACAATGGAGCCGGTATTAACTGAACCAGCTGACCTTAAAGAAAAAAATACAGGCCTTTTATTATACGCAAAACCAAGTGCAGGTTTGGTATTGCTACGCGAACAGATCTTAGGCCCTGAGCGTTTTGACCGCGCTTTCAGAACTTATATTGAAAGATGGGCGTACAAACACCCAACACCTGATGATTTCTTTCGCACTATGGAAAATGTATCAGGCGAAAGCTTACAATGGTTCTGGAGAGGTTGGTTTGTTAATAACTGGCGTTTAGATGTTGCCGTTAGCGATGTTAAATATGTAGATAATGATCCATCAAAAGGAGCATTGATCACTATTGACAATCTTGACAAAATGGCGATGCCGGTAATATTGGAAATAAAAACTAAAAGCGGCAAAACAGAACGTGTAAATTTACCTGTTGAAATATGGGAGCGTTACAAAACATGGACATTCAAATATCCATCAACAGAAGCAATTGAATCTGTTACTTATGACCCTGATAATGTGTTGCCGGATTATAATCCAAGCAACAATGTTTGGACAAGTAAATAATATTAAAACCCGGCTAAGCCGGGTTTTTTGTTTAAAAGCTATATTTATATTTCAATGAATGATGTATCAATAGAACAAATCCGCCCCGAACTTACCTGGCGGCTGCGCCGGGATGTATTATATCCGCAGCAAAAAATGTTTGAAATGGAAATGGATGAAGATACTGATGGATATCATTTCGGCGCGTTTCACAATAATAAGCTGGTAGGAGTGGTGTCATTGTTTCAAAAGGGTAATGACTGGCAGTTCAGGAAGTTTGCGGTTGAACCATCGGTACAAAATCAGGGAATTGGCAGTAATTTGTTGCAATACATTACAAAGTTTGCCATTAACGAAGGTGGAACAGCGCTCTGGTGCAATGCAAGGCTTACTGCCATCCCATTCTATTTAAAGCATGGTTTTATGCAAACCGGTGAGCTGTTTTCAAAAAGTGGCTTTGATTATGAGATCTTGCGGAAAACGATATCGGCATAAAAAAGCCGGTTCAACTAAATAAACCGGCTTTAACCAAACTAAACTAACTTTATTTGAAATAAAATACTCTGATGCAAAGGAACCACTTTTGCATAAACCTAATGTTAATCTAACAATAAACTTAGGTTGCATGTACTTACATACACAGCATTATCAGCAGCTTTATTATATTTGCCTGTGGCTAAATACAAAAGCCGCCTTATGAAACATGGCTAAGAAAACTACTGATGCACCAAAGCATACTCCTATAGTAAATGAAACTTCACTTTCATTTTTCGAAAAATATATAAATAACCCTTCGCCTACCGGTTTTGAATCAAAAGGCCAGCAAATGTGGCTCGACTATATCAAACCTTATATTGATGAGCATTATGTAGATAACTACGGTACTGCAGTAGGCATCATTAATAAAGATGCCCCCTACAAAGTTGTTATTGAGGCCCATGCCGATGAAATATCGTGGTTTGTAAATTACATTACCAGCGATGGATTGATCTACGTGATTCGTAATGGTGGTTCCGATCACCAGATAGCGCCTTCAAAAAGGGTAGACATTCATACTGATAAAGGTATCGTTAAGGCTGTTTTCGGCTGGCCTGCTATCCACACGCGTGGTGCCGGTGAAAAGGAAGAAGCACCAACGCTAAAAAATATATTCCTGGATTGTGGCTGTACTTCAAAAGACGAAGTGGAGAAAAAAGGTATCCACGTAGGTTGTGTAATTACCTATGAAGATGAGTTTATGGTATTGAACGACCGCTATTATGTAGGCCGTGCGTTGGATAACCGCGCAGGTGGCTTTATGATAGCCGAAGTTGCCCGTATGCTTAAAGAGAATAAAAAGAAGCTGCCATTTGGCTTATATATAGTAAATGCAGTGCAGGAAGAAATTGGCTTGCGTGGAGCCGAAATGATAGCGCATTATATTAAACCCAATGTTGCCATAGTTACCGATGTTACCCATGATACCCAAACACCTATGATCAACAAGATCACCCAGGGCGATTTGGCTTGTGGTAAAGGACCGGTAATATCCTATGCGCCGGCGATACAAAATAATTTGAACAAGCTATTGATCGAATCTGCTGAAAAAGCGGGCATACCGTTTCAGCGCCAGGCTTCATCACGTTCAACCGGTACTGATACCGATGCTTTTGCTTATTCAAATGGTGGCGTGCCATCGGCATTAATATCATTGCCTTTGCGTTATATGCACACAACGGTTGAAATGATACATAAAGAGGATGTTGACAATGTTATCCGCCTTATTTATGAAACCCTGTTGAATATTAAAGCCGGGCAGGACTTTAGGTATATTAAATAATATTTTATACTCAAAAACATTTTGCAGCTATATATCTTATATAGCTGTATTGAAATAATCAAGATAAATTGTCATATTTACAGTTAATAAATTATAATTCTTAACATATGAAACCAACACTACTCATTTTGGCCGCGGGCATGGCCAGCCGTTATGGAAGCATGAAACAAGTTGACGGCTTTGGTCCCAATGGTGAAACTATTATTGATTACTCTATTTACGATGCCATTAAAGCTGGTTTTGGTAAAATAAGCTTTATCATTCGCGAAGAGTTTGTAGATAATTTTAAAGCTATTTTTGAGCCTAAGCTAAACGGGCGTATTGAAACTGATTATGTTTTTCAGAGTTACGATCTTAAACCGTTTGGTATTGATAAAACTATTGAGCGTGCAAAACCCTGGGGTACGGCACATGCGGTATTAGCTGCCCGTAATCAAGTAAATGAGCCATTTTGTGTTATTAATGCCGATGACTTTTATGGTTATGATTCCTTCAAAAAAATGGCCGACTTTTTAACCACTGAAGTTGCTGATGACAAGTATTCATTAATCGGTTACCAGATAGACAAAACATTATCCGAATATGGTTCAGTATCGCGTGGGGTATGTAAGGTTGATGAAAGTGGTAATATGGTTGAGATAAACGAACGTACCCAAGTTTATTTTAAAGACGGTGGTGTAGTATATGAAGAAGGTGGTGTTGAAACTCCTCTTTCAACTGATACCCGTGTATCAATGAATTTTTGGGGCTTTACCCCGGCTGTATTTGAGCAAAGCGAAGAAATGTTCAGAGAGTTTGTGGATGCCAATGAGAATAATCCAAAATCCGAATTCTTTATTCCACTTGTAGCTGATAAGCTGATCAAAAACAAAATAGCATCATTTAAAGTTATCCCAACCGCATCAAAATGGTTTGGCGTTACTTATAAAGAAGATAAACCTATTGTACAAAAAAGTATATCTGATTTAGTAAATAGTGGTGTATATCCAGAGAATCTTTGGGCATAAGCTTTTAGATTTTACTTTCATAAAAAAGGTCAATGTGGATAATCCGCATTGACCTTTTATTTAACCGTAATCCCGTCCGCTAGCCAGCGGATTGAGACCCCATAGTATGGGTAATCTGCTGACATAGCAAGTGAGATGTTGAAACAAGTTAACATGACAACTTATTTTTTGTCATTCTGAGCGATAGCGAAGAAACCATCCGTATTCATCACCTGGCTGCTTTAAGAATAGATGCTTCGTACCTCAGCATGACAGGAGAGGAATCAGCGCAATCAAAAAATCACCCTAAATCAGCGGTTAAAATTCCGCGTTTTTCGGATATCTTGGGAAAGGGATCACATCTCTTATGTTGCCCATACCGGTAACAAACAGCACCAAACGCTCAAATCCTAAACCAAAACCAGCATGCGGACAAGCCCCAAAGCGACGGGTATCTAAATACCACCAAAGTTCTTCTTTAGGTATGCCCATTTGGTCCATGCGTTCTTCCAGTTTATCCAAACGTTCCTCGCGTTGCGATCCACCAACAATTTCGCCAATTCCCGGGAACAGGATGTCCATAGCGCGAACAGTTTCGCGGCCCTGCGCATCCGGCTCATTCTGGCGCATATAAAATGCTTTAATATCTTTAGGATAATCCGTTAATATTACCGGTTTTTTAAAGTGCTTTTCAACCAAATAACGTTCATGTTCTGATTGCAGATCAGTTCCCCAGCCTTCAACCGGGTATTGGAACTTTTTCTTTTTATTCGGGGTTGATTCTTTTAAAATGTCGATAGCCTCAGTATAAGTCAATCGCTCAAAATCATTATCAAGGCAAAACTGTAGCTTATCAAGCAAGGTCATGTCTGAACGCTCGTTCTGTGGCTTCTGTTTTTCTTCCTCCGTCAAACGCTGACTCAAAAATTCAATATCCTCCTTGTTTTTATCCAAAGCATAGCGGATCACATATTTAAGCAGTTCCTCGGCCAAATTCATGTTATCGGTCAGATCATAAAAAGCCATTTCAGGCTCTATCATCCAAAACTCGGCTAAGTGGCGGGTAGTATTAGAGTTTTCAGCCCTGAAAGTTGGTCCGAAAGTATAAATATCACTTAATGCCATTGCACCCAATTCACCTTCTAACTGACCAGAAACGGTTAGGTTAGTGGGCCTTCCGAAGAAATCCTGTTTAAAATCTATCTCGCCATCCTCTGTTTTTGGCGGATTGGTTAGATCAAAATTAGTTACATGGAAAGTTTCACCTGCACCTTCAGCATCTGATGCAGTGATGATCGGCGTATGGAGGTAAACAAATCCTTTTTCCTGGAAAAACTGGTGAACAGCAAATGATAATCCGTTACGTACACGGAATATGGCACCAAAAGTATTGGTACGGAAACGCAGGTGAGCATTCTCGCGTAAAAACTCAAGTGTTTGTTTTTTAGGCTGTAAACGATACTCTTCAGGGTCGCAATCGCCTAATATCTCTATCTCTTTTGCAATAACTTCAACTTTTTGTCCCTGCCCTTGTGAGGGTACTAATTCGCCGGTAATACTTACGGCAGCGCCAAAAGTTATGCGTTTCAGCAAATCGGGGTCAGTGTTTTCAAAATCAACAACAATTTGTAGGTTACCATTGGTTGAGCCATCATTTAAAGCAATGAAACGATTTTGACGAAAAGCTCGTACCCATCCTTTAACGGTTACCTCAATACCGGTTTGTTCACTTTCTAATAATGCTTTAATTTTAGTCCGCTGGCTCATATAATATATTTTGAGTGGCAAAAATACAATTATTTGATTTATTGAGAGGGAGTCTGAATCAGAATTCACAGAATTTAAGAATTATCAGAACAAGGTGAATAAGTAAAGCGATAAGCATTCTGTGAAATTCTTAAATCCTGTGAATTCTAATTAAGTTTGGTGCTGAGTAATATTTATGAATCCAAAAGTTAGCCTGGTAATTGGCATATTATGCATTTCGTTCTCGCCAATATTTGTAAAGCTGGCCGGCGTATCACCCATTGGTGCAGCATTTTACAGGGTAGTGGTTGCCTGGCTTTGTTTGCTGCCTTATTGTGTGATCAAAAAGAAGTTAAGTATCAATAAAAAGCAACTCATAATAGCATTAACAGCAGGAATAGTTTTCGCCTCGGATGTTGCGGTATGGAATATTTCTTTGTTAAAGATCAGCGCAACGGTGTCAACGCTAATTGCTAACCTTGCCCCGGTTTGGGTGGGTTTATTCAGTTTCCTGCTTTTTAAAAAGCGTTCGGGTATGTTATTTTGGATAGGTACTGTAATAGCTATCGTGGGTATGATAATACTGGTGGGTTATGAGCACATATTGCATTTAGAGTTAAATGCAGGTATATTATTAGCCGTATTAGCCAGTTTGTTTTATGCGATCTATATTATGATCACCAAAAATATTATGGCGGGTATTGATGTATTTACTTTCATGTTTTACAGTATGATGAGTGCGAGCATTTTTCTGCTAATAGTTAACGGATTCATGGATAATAACCTTATTCATCTTTCAGTTAAGGTTTGGCTATGTTTTATTGGCATGGGGCTGATCTGCCAGCTTACTGGCTGGCTCACTATAAACTATTCGCTTCGTTACCTGGAATCAACTAAAGTGTCTATTGCTTTATTAAGTCAGACGGTTTTTGCAGGCTTATTGGCCGCTTTCCTGCTAAACGAAAAACTGGATGCGAATGAAATTGTTGGCAGTGTGATAGTACTTGCAGGCATAGCGGTAACATTTTTAAAGCCAGTTAATCAATCAAATAAAATTGTATCTTAACCTTTGTTAATTATCAATTGGGTATTTGCCCTACCTTTGCAAAACGCATGATAACAAAACCCACCGTTGACAGAATAATGGAAGCCACCGACATTGTGGAGGTGATAGGGGAGTTTGTGGCCTTAAAAAAGCGTGGTGCCAATTATGTAGGGCTTTCACCATTTGCTAATGAACGTACACCATCATTCACGGTATCGCCGGCTAAGGGTATTTTTAAAGATTTTTCATCGGGCAAAGGTGGTTCGGCAGTTACCTTTTTAATGGAGCTGGAGAAATTTACCTATCCGGAAGCACTCAAATGGCTGGCAAAAAAATATAGTATCGAGGTTGAAGAAACCGTAGAAGCACCGGAGAACCGTGAAGCCGATAATCGCCGCGAAAGCCTGATGATCGTTACCGGTTACGCCGCCAAATTTTTTCACGAAAGTTTATTAGATACCGATGAAGGTAAAAACATCGGCCTGAGCTATTTTAAGGAACGTGGTTTCAGTAACGATACCATCCGCAAATTTGAGCTGGGCTATTCGCCTGATCAATGGGAGGCGTTTACCGGTCAGGCGCTAAAAGAAGGCTATCAGCAAGAGTTTTTAGAGGAAAGCGGACTATCTGTCAAGCGGGATAACGGGTCGCTGTATGATCGCTACAGGGGTCGTGTGATGTTTCCGATCCATAGCTTTACCGGGCGTGTGATAGCATTTGGTGGCCGCACACTTAAAAAAGATAAGAACGTACCTAAATATGTAAACTCGCCTGAGTCGGAGATCTACCATAAATCAAGCGTATTATATGGTTTATACTTTGCCAAAAAAGCCATAAGAGATGAGGATAACTGCTATTTGGTAGAAGGTTATGCCGATGTTATATCGGTACACCAGGCAGGCATTGAAAATGTGGTGGCCTCATCGGGTACATCATTAACTGTTGAGCAGATCAGGTTGATCGGTCGCCTGACTAAAAACATTACCATATTATATGATGGCGATGCTGCGGGTATCAAAGCATCATTACGCGGATTGGATATGATCCTTGAGGAAGGCCTGAATGTAAAAGTAGTTCTTTTCCCGGATGGTCATGATCCGGATTCCTATGTTCGCAATGTAGGCACCAGCGCCTTCAAAAAATATATTGAGGATACCAAGAAGGATTTTATCCTGTATAAAACAAACATCCTGCTTAAAGATGCAGGCAACGACCCGATAAAAAAGGCCGAAGTAATACGGGAGGTTGTAGAAAGTGTTGCCAAAATACCCGATTCTATCAAAGCATCGGTATTTATAAAAGAGTGTAGCAATTTATTGCAGATAGATGAACGTGCCTTGCTATCCGAACTCAATAAAATGCGGATGGCCAAGGCCAAAAAAGATTCACAGCAACAATTTTCAAGGCCAGTTCCTGTTGATGAAGCTTTGCTTGAAGAACCTATTGAACAACAGCAGAAAGAAGAAGCGAGCCAGGAAAAAGAGATTATTCGACTATTGTTATTGTATGGTAACCGGATGATCGATTGGGATGGCATAGCCAATACTTATATTGGTCCGTTTATGATCGCGGAGCTGAGTGATGTGGAATTTGAGCACCCGGCGAGTAAGGCATTCGTTGAGATCTACCGCAAAGAGGTTGAGAACGGCGTATTGCCCGAAGAGCAGCATTTTATCCATTATCCCAATAAAGAAATTGTAGACCTAACTGTAACTCTTATCGCCACCAAATATACCTTAAGCGATAACTGGTACGAGATGCACCGAATTTTGGTACCCGATGAACAGGTAAATATGAAAGCCACTATATTAGGGGCAATATTTCATCTGAAAAAACAGAAAGTGGGCAAAATATTGGAGAACTTACGCAAGGAACTGCAGAAAACGGAAAGTGAAACCGACCAGGAAATATTGTTGAACCAGTATATGCACATGAAAAAAGTGGAGAAATCCATATCTGATTACTTAGGCTCAGTAATAATTAAATAATGGCTCAACACCTCGACTTGGGCCGTAAAGGTGAAAGCCTGGCTAAAACACTCCTTCAAGATTCGGGTTATGAAATATTGGATGAGAACTGGACACATGGCAAAGCCGAGGTAGACCTGATCGCCTATAAAAACAAGGTGATTATATTTGTTGAAGTGAAAGCCCGCACCGGCAACGGATTTGGCGAGCCGGAGGATTTTGTAGATGCCCGTAAACAAAAATTACTGGTTGATGCAGCAGATGAATATATTTACCTGATGGATCATGAGGGTGAGGTGCGTTTTGATATCATTTCCATTTTATTTGATAAACAAGCTAATTACAAAATAAAACATATAGAAGACGCGTTTTGGCCCTATGCCATTTAAATTGATATGAATAAAAATATAAAGCTACTTTTTACCGCAGCTATATTGCTGGCCTTTGGGTGCCACAACAATGTTCAGCAAAATACTACTGTTACCCTAAGCCCTGAGGCAGGCACATCCTACAAAACCGGCGATGTGGTTAGCATAAAGGCACATTACTCAAGTGATTTCAAGCCCGATTCTATAGTTTACCTGCTTGATTCTACAAGGGTAGGCGTGCTAAAAGATTCATCGGCATTGGCATTAAAAACGGATACGTTGGCTTTAGGGCCGCGGATAATTACTGCTAAAGTTTATCAGGGTGGGCAAAGTCAGGAAACATCAACCAATATTGTTTTAATGCCTTCAAAAGCACCTGAAGAATATACCTTCAAGGTGGTAAAAGTTTTCCCACATGATACAAGCTGCTATACTGAAGGTCTGCTTTACCAGGATGGTTATTTATATGAAAGCGGAGGAGGTCAGTCTCAATCGCCTAAAGGAGAGAATACCGACTTGTCGATCGGTCAATCCAGTTTAAGGAAAGTTGATCTAACTACCGGCAAGGTGGTAAAGAAAGTAATGGTTGATCCTACCATATTTGCCGAAGGCATATCAATTGTAGGCGATAAAATTATTCAGTTAACCTGGAAAGAAAAAGTAGGCTACATCTATGATAAAAATACATTCAAACTACTCAGCACCTTCACCAATAATATAGGTGTTGAGGGTTGGGGGATGTGTTTCGATGGTAAAAAATTGTATATGGACGATAGTACCAACCGTATATGGTTTATAAATAAAGACAAATGGGAATCAACTGGCTATATTGATGTTTATGATAACACGCATGCCATCGACTCAATAAATGAAATGGAATATATTGACGGAAAGATATATGCCAATGTTTATCAAACCAATAACATATTGGTTATTGACCCTAAGACTGGCGCAGCGTTAGAAAAAATTGACATGACCAACCTGTATCCGCTAAACAAACGAAACTTTAATGCCGATGTACTAAACGGTATAGCTTATGATGCTAAGGGCAAAAGGATATTCGTAACCGGCAAAAAATGGCCGTATTTGTATCAGGTGGAATTTATGAAAAAATAATCCTGTGGTGTTAGCCAACTCGTTGGTTTATTAAAGTTAGAAACTGTCTAAAAATTGCATGAATTTTCATTGCCATTGGCTTCAGCCAACGGAGATAATAAATTGCGCAATTTTGGCTTTAGCCAAATAATTTACTACCGGATTATGGCGGTATTTTTGGCTAAAGCCGGTAAATTCGTCACTAGTATTCCGTTGACTGAAGTCAACGGCAATGAATTTTATGAGTAGTAAATCTCACAGTCGTTTTTGAATAGCCTTTTAGGGAGTGATTAACTTCCACCCATATCTATTCATAAATTCATCAACTTCCACTTCAAATGATTTTTTTGAGTGGTGCTCCTCTTGGTTTTTAATGTAGTTAAAAACTGTTTGAACTTGCGACTCACTTACAGAAACAGCAAAGTAATCATCCTGCCAGCTAAATTTTTCTTCTATTAAATTATTCTGATTGATCCAAAATGATGATTCGCCCTTTATTAGCTGACTTATTTTGGCAATGGTTTGATCTTTTCCTAAAGAGATTAAACAATGTATGTGATCTGTGTACCCATTTATGGCTTGTAAGAAATGTCTTTCTCTTTACAGTTTTGAATAATATGTTGATATAAATCATACCTGATTTCTTTTCTGAGTAATGGCTCGCGATTTTTAGTAGCAAAAACTATATGCACCCAAATTTTTACAAATGACATGGATTAGGTTTGTTCGATTAAATATATAAAAATTTATGTGAGTTGTAGATTTTGGCTAAAGCTATTTGTGTTTATTGCATTTGCTTATCCGTTGGCTAAAGCCAACGGCAATGATTAGTTTTGTTTTTTGTAAGTTCAAGTGTATTTCAGCCGTCCTTATTTGATCAAATTTATATATAGGAGTTCTAGAAAAATCATTGCCGTTGGCTTTAGCCAACGGATAAAATGAAATTCATTTCCGGCTTTAGCCCAAAAACATGTGTTAATTAAAATGCCTGAAAATTACTTCAGGCATTTTTAATTAATTTCAAAAACTCCTCCGCTGATAAGTGGAGGCTAGGCTTACCTCCAGGCTTTATACTGATTGATCAACCCGTTAGTTGATGAATCATGACTGGTTATTTCATCATCATTCCTTAATTCTGGCTGAATTCGTTGAGCCAATTGCTTGCCCAATTCAACTCCCCATTGGTCAAAGCTGTAGATGTTCCAAATAATGCCTTGTACAAATATTTTATGCTCATACATGGCTATTAATGAACCCAAGCTGCGTGGTGTAATTTTTTTCAGCAGGAATGAGTTAGTTGGGCGGTTGCCATCAAACTCTTTAAATGGCGATAGCTTATCAATCTCCTCCTGTGTCTTTCCTGATGCTTTTAGTTCTGCTACTACTTCATCCTTTGTTTTGCCGTTCATCAAAGCTTCTGTTTGCGCAAAAAAGTTTGATACTAACAACATGTGATGCTCGCCAAGCGGATTGTGGCTTTGTGCCGGGGCTATAAAATCGCAAGGGATCAATTTCGTTCCCTGATGGATCAATTGATAAAATGCATGCTGACCATTAGTTCCCGGCTCACCCCAGATAATTGGTCCGGTTTGGTAATCAACACGATTTCCGTTGCGGTCAACGTGTTTACCATTGCTTTCCATATCACCTTGTTGAAAATAAGCAGCAAAACGGTGCATATATTGGTCGTAGGGCAAAATAGCGTTGGTTTCTGATTCAAAAAAATTATTGTACCATATACCAATCAGCGCTAATATAACTGATGGGTTTTGTTCAAATTCAGTAGTCTTAAAATACTCGTCATAAGCATGTGCGCCGCTCAATAGCTCAACAAAATTTTCATAGCCTAAACTTAAAACTATTGAAAGCCCGATAGCGCTCCATAATGAATAACGGCCGCCTACCCAATCCCAAAATTCAAACATGTTTTTGGTATCGATGCCAAATTTTTCAACACCTTCAGTATTGGTTGATAGCGCCGCAAAATGTTTAGCTACATCTTCCTGTTTACCGCCATTTGCTAAAAGCCAGTCTTTTGCGCTTTGCGCGTTGGTCATGGTTTCCTGCGTGGTAAAGGTTTTTGAAGCGATCAAAAACAAAGTAGTTTCAGGATTTACTTCCTTCAATGCTTCTGCAATGTGAGTACCGTCAACGTTACTTACAAAGTGCATGTTCAGGTGATTTTTATAAGACTTTAAAGCCTCTGTAACCATCACCGGGCCAAGGTCAGAACCGCCTATACCAATGTTAACTACATCGGTAATTGCTTTACCGGTAAAACCTTTCCATTCTCCCGAAATTATTTTTTCGCTAAATGCTTTCATTTGCTCAAGCACGCGATTTACGTCAGGCATCACATCTTTACCATCAACATAAATAGGGTTGTTGCTGCGGTTACGTAAAGCGATGTGCAACACCGGGCGATGCTCAGTAGCGTTGATCACTTCCCCGGAAAACATAGCCTCAATTGCCTTGTTTAACATACATTCACGGGCTAGTTGCATTAGCAGTGCTAATGTTTCATCTGTGATGCGGTTTTTAGAATAATCCAGTAAAATATCCTCGAACTGAGTCGAGAATTTAGTAAATCTTTGATTATCAGATTTGAAGAAATCTTTCAGGTTTTCGGCTACCACATCAATGTAATGATCGGCCAGGTATTTGTAAGATTGGGTTGTTGTAAAATCAATGTTTGGCAGCATAATTGAATTGTTTAATAAACAAAAATAGAATTTAAAAATTCAGGTGGTTAAAGAATCTGAAACTTTACTTTTTAGTGTATAAATAACACACCCGGCTTAGTGTTTGTTTTACACCATCTAAATTGCCAAATTCTAAAAAATATTTACGTTTTATTTGCATTATTAAAAACTTTAATTACTATCTTTGTTTATATTGTAAATAAAACTTGTTTTTGTAATCAAATTGTTAATCGGATTTTAAATTTTTGAATTCATGTTTGAAAAACTCTTTTTGCTTGTTAAAAATAACGCCGGGATGGCTGTTATGAACAACCCGATGGTACCGGAAAAATACCGCGACGCAGTGATAAATGAAGCTTCAAGTTCAATTATTGAAGTTTTAAAGGGCTATATGGAAAGCGGTAAGTTAAAGGATATGGTAAAGTATTTTCAATTTACAGGTGTTTATCATAATCCGTTAATAGCAAGCGCTGTTAAAAAATTTGCCAACAAGCTGAATAACTTTTACAATATTGAAGCATCTGCGGCACTCGTTATCGCAAAAGCGCTGATCCCGCCTGTTATGCAGGAATTAATAAAAGAATCAAAAAGCGAAACAAATAAAGAATTTGCATTAACCGCTATGTTAACAAAATTAACCGGCAACCGTGCAGATGGACACACCATGCTAAACCAACTAGCTATAGCTTAGTCATTTTTTAACTACCTCAATAGGGCTTGCCAGTAATGGTGAGCCTTTTTTTTGATTTCGAATTTTAGATTAATTCTAAAAAGATAAAAAAAGAGCTGTGGGTTGTGCGATTCCTTCCTCGGGGAAGGGCAGGTAGGGGTTTTGCCTACATGCTTTTAAAATTGCAGAAACCCCTCCTTGCCACCACAAACCCCGCACACTCCTCCCAAGGGAGGAAATCTCTTGATGAACCATCGTTGAATACTGATTATTATACTATGGCATAAATCCGAAATCGAACCTCCGAAATCCAAAATTCTATATATTTGCTGCATGACTAAAGAACAGATTCAGGATTTAAGGGATAGAGTTACTTCCCTGAGGAGGCATCTTTGACATCGATACCAAACTCGATGCATTACAAAAGGAACAGGAAATAACTATAGGCCCCAACTTTTGGGATCAGCCTAAAGAAGCCGAAAAGGTACTGGCATCAATCAAAACAAAAAAAGTATGGACCGACGCTTTTCAAAAGGTAGTAGCCGTAGTTGAAGACGCGGGCGTAATTTACGACTTTTATCACGGCGGCGATGCTACTGAAGCTGAAATGCAAGAGCAATACAATGCGGCTATAAAGGCGGTTGAAGAACTCGAGTTTAAAAACATGCTCTCGGCAGAAGAAGATCAGCTGAGTGCTGTACTGCAAATTACTGCAGGTGCAGGCGGCACCGAAAGCTGCGACTGGGCCGGTATGCTGATGCGCATGTATATGATGTGGGCCGAAAAAAACGGACATAAAGTAAGTGAACAGGATTACCAGGAAGGCGATGTTGCCGGCGTTAAAACTGTTACTTTACAAATTGAAGGTGAATTTTCTTATGGTTATTTAAAAGGCGAAAACGGTGTACACCGTTTGGTGAGAATATCGCCATTTGACTCAAATGCAAAACGTCATACCTCATTTGCGTCGGTGTATGTTTATCCCTTGGTTGATGATACCATTGAGATAGATATTAACCCGGCAGATATTGAGTTTGAAACCTTCCGCTCAGGCGGTGCAGGCGGGCAGAACGTGAACAAGGTGGAAACGGCAGTGCGTTTATACCACAAACCATCGGGTATTATTATCAAGAACCAGGAATCACGTTCACAATTACAGAATAAGGATAACGCTATACGTTTGCTGAAATCGCAATTATATGAAGCCGAGATGCGCAAGCGCATGGAACTTACCAATGCTATTGAAGGCAACAAAAAGAAAATAGAATGGGGTTCGCAGATCAGGAACTATGTTTTACATCCGTATAAACTGGTGAAAGATTTGCGCACCGATCATGAAACATCAAACGCGGCGGCTGTTTTAGATGGTGATCTGGATGATTTCCTGAAAGCTTATCTGATGGAATTTGGCGGCCCTAAAGGTTAAATATCAATTATGAAAAAACTCCTATTTGCATTACTGCTAATGACCAGCACAACATTTGCCCAGCAATCAAACCCTATACTACTATATCCTGATGGCATACCCAATAGTAAGCCAACGCCCGCTGCCTATATTGAAAGGGGCAATAGCGAAACCTCAGGCAGGGTTTCCATCCCAACGCTTACACCCTATTTCCCTGAAAAAGGAAAAGCTAACGGAACAGCCGTTGTTATTTGTCCGGGTGGGGGTTATGTGCATTTGGCTATGGGGCATGAAGGTGCAGAAATTGCGTTAGCATTTAATAAAATTGGTGTTACGGCATTTGTGTTAAAATATCGCCTGCCAAGTGATAGCATTATGGTTGATAGAACGATCGGACCATTGCAGGATGCACAGCGGGCCATGCAAATGGTAAGGGAGCACAGTGCTGAATGGGGAATCGACTCAACTAAAGTAGGCATTATTGGTTTTTCGGCTGGCGGGCATTTGGCATCTACCGAGGCTACGCATTTTGATAAAGCGGTGATCGATAATAAGCATCATATTAATCTACGCCCTGATTTTGCCATATTGATATACCCTGTTATCACTATGGGGCCGGGTACACATACCGGCTCGAAGGAAAATTTGATCGGCAAAAATGCCTCTGTACAATTAATGGATCTTTACAGTAATGAAAAACAGGTAACGGCAAATACGCCGCCTTCGTTTTTAGTACAGGCAGAGGATGACAATGTGGTACCCGTGCAAAACAGCCTGATGTTTTATGATGCATTAGTGAAAAATAAAGTAAAAGGCGAGATTCATATTTACCAGGCAGGCGGCCATGGTTTTGGACTGCATAATAAAACTACTAAAGATTATTGGTTCGATAGGTTAACTAATTGGATGGATGAGAATGGCTGGTTGAAGCAACCGTAAATTTTATATATACTCATTTATTTTATTGTCATTTCGACCGGAGAGAGAAATCTTTTTCATCTTAATTCAAGCCATGCATAGTTCACTTTGTATAGTGAAGAAGATTTCTCCCTCCGGTCGAAATGACAATTACTTTCAAACACATTTGTTTAAAACTCCTTTTTGTTTTTAAACCAAAGAACAGCAATTTCGCAACCCGAATTATTGATACATGAGCATTCATTATAAAAAAATAGCCGCCGAACTTTCTATTGCCGAAAAACAGGTAAGCGCAACTGCTGCTTTACTTGATGAGGGTGCAACCGTGCCCTTTATCTCACGTTACCGCAAGGAGCTTACAGGCACTTTAGACGAGGTACAGGTTACCGCCATCCGCGATCGCATACTACAACTGCGCGACCTGGATAAACGCCGTGAAGCTATCTTAAAATCACTTGCCGACATTGGTAAATTGACTCCGGAACTGGAAAAATTAGTTAATGAAGCCGAAACGATGGTGGCGCTGGAGGATATTTATTTGCCTTATCGCCCTAAGCGTAAAACACGTGCAACAGCAGCAAAAGAGAAAGGCTTACAACCATTGGCCGACATGCTATTTGAGCAAAATAGATTTGATGTTGAAGCCGAAGCTGCTAAATATATTGATGAAGAAAAAGGAGTTAAAAGTTTAGAGGAAGCTTTGGCCGGGGCACGAGATATTATCGCGGAGCAGATCAGTGAAAATGCCGAGGCTCGTACCAAAGTAAGGGAATTGTTTATTGAAAAAGGAACCTTTGAATCAAAGGTAATTACAGGTAAGGAGCAGGAAGGCATTAAGTACAAAGATTATTTTGAGTGGACTGAACCCGTGAAAACAGCGCCATCGCACCGGATACTGGCTATGCGCCGTGGCGAAAAGGAAGAGATACTTTGGCTCGATATTAAACCACAGGAAGAAGAAGCTTTAGCTGCGCTTGAAAATCAATTTGTCAAAGGCAATAACGCAGTATCAAACCAGGTACAACAAGCAATCGCCGATGGTTATAAAAGATTACTCAAGCCATCAATGGAAACCGAGGTTCGCCTGTTCACCAAAAAGAAAGCCGACGAGGAAGCGATAAGGGTATTTGCCGAAAATGCGCGCCAGCTTTTATTAGGCGCTCCGCTTGGACAAAAAAGAGTTATGGCTATTGATCCCGGCTTCAGAACCGGCTGCAAAGTAGTTTGCCTTGATGAGCAAGGTAAATTATTAGAAGATACCGCCATATATCCGCATACTGGTGCAGGACAGGCAAAAGAAGCTGAAAAAACTGCTATTTATCTATTTGAAAAACATAAGATAGAGGCCATTGCCATAGGCAACGGAACAGCGGGCCGCGAAACAGAAGTTTTCATCCGCAACCTTAACCTGCCGGGAGCAGTTGTTGTAATGGTAAATGAAAGCGGTGCATCTATCTATTCTGCATCTGAAGTGGCACGCAATGAATTTCCGGATAAAGATATTACCGTTAGAGGTGCGGTGTCTATCGGTCGCAGGTTGATGGACCCATTGGCGGAACTGGTGAAGATCGACCCTAAATCAATTGGTGTTGGGCAATATCAGCATGATGTTGATCAGAATAAATTACAAACATCATTAGATGATACCGTTATTAATTGTGTGAACGCTGTAGGCGTTGAACTGAATACGGCATCAAAACAAATATTGGCCTATGTATCGGGCTTAGGCCCGATACTGGCACAAAATATTGTGGAATACCGCGATCAAAACGGGGCTTTCAAAAAACGTGAGCAATTAAAGAAAGTACCTCGTTTAGGCGATAAAGCTTTTGAACAGGCTGCCGGATTTTTACGTATTCACCATGCCGATAATCCGTTAGACACAAGCGGCGTACACCCTGAAAGATATGACCTGGTAAAACAAATGGCGGCAGATCTGAAGTGTTCAGTAAAAGATCTGATGAGCGACGATAAACTGCGCAAAAGTATTCCGTTAACCAAATACACTTCGGACACAGTAGGTTTGCCTACCTTGAATGATATTATAGCTGAACTAGCTAAACCCGGCCGCGACCCGCGTGAGCAGTTCGAACAATTTAGCTTTACCGATGGTGTAAATTCTATAGGTGATCTGAAGATCGGCATGAAACTGCCGGGTATAGTAACCAACATTACCAATTTTGGTGCCTTTGTTGATATTGGCGTTCACCAGGATGGATTGGTGCATTTGAGCCAGATAACCAACCGTTATATAAAGGACCCAAATGAGGTTTTAAAAGTTGCCCAAAAAGTTGAAGTAACAGTTGTTGAAATTGATGTAAACCGTAAACGAATTGCATTAACCATGAAAGAGAATGAGAAAAGAGAGCCGGTAAATCAAGCTACATCTAAGCCTAACTTCAATAAGCCGGCACAAAAGCCTGCGTTTAATAAACCTTATGCAAGTAAAGCTGCACCAGAACCGGAAGGCGATTTGCAGATGAAACTGGCAGCGCTAAAGAATAAGTTTAAGTAAGGGAGATTTTTCCTCATAAGTTCTTTAAAAGCGTTTGAGAGATTTACTATATGTAAGAATCATTGCCGTTGACTTCAGTCAACGGAATATTAGTGATGAATTACCGGCTTTAGCCAAAAATGCGCTACAATCCGGCAGTAGATCATTTGGCTAAAGCCAAAATTGCTCCATTTATTTGGCTCCGTCGGCTGAAGCCAACGGCAATTAAAAATTCATATTCTTAAAAGAGACTAAAATAAAAAAACAGGTGTCTTTATAAAAAGATCCTGTTAAGGGTAGTTTATGAAATTTAAGTAAGCTTATTCCAGCGTTATCTGCCTTTTAATGCTTTCTTCAAGCGATATAAAGGTTTCAGTGCGTTGTACGCCGCTGATACCCTGTATGTTCTCATTTAATATCTCACGCAGGTGATTAGTATCATGACAAACAATTTTTGCAAATATGCTCCAACTGCCCGTAGTGTAATGCAATTCAACAATTTCCTTAACGGCTTTTAATTGCTTAACGGCTTCATTGTATTGCGAGCCTTTTTCAAGGTATATACCCAGAAAGGCTGTAATATCATAGCCTAATTTTTGAGGATCAACTTCGAGTGTGGCACCTTTTATTACACCCATCTCCTCCAGCTTTTTCATTCTCACGTGTATGGTTCCGCCCGAAACGATCAATTCCTTTGCAATTTCCGTGTAAGGAGTGGTTGCATTTTTCATTAAAATCGATAAAATCTGTATGTCAAGATTATCAATTTCTAAATTTGGGGCTTTTCTATGTGACATAAATTTTAAATTCTACACTAATATACAAGTTTATTTAAAATTAAACT
>Ga0302301_1000195_pt1 | contig 42973 bp, 41 predicted proteins | sample III_Palsa_E1_2_FD_194544 | JGI IMG/M metagenome (GOLD analysis project Ga0302301, IMG submission 194544) | Peat permafrost microbial communities from Stordalen Mire near Abisko, Sweden - III_Palsa_E1_2 | ecosystem: Environmental > Terrestrial > Soil > Palsa > Peat permafrost | place: Sweden... | reverse complement strand
CCGAACAGGCATACAAATCCTGCCTGGGGGTACTTGGCTTTGCAAAAAAAGCAGGGAACGATAGGTTAATAATGGCCTGTCAGCGAGGGCTCAGTTATGGCCTTTATAGCTATAAAACGATACAAACCATATTGGAAAACAAGATGGACAACTATGAGGAAAGCATATTTGCCGATGAGCTACCCATGCCTGATCATGGTAATATCCGGGGAAAAGACTATTACAAATAACCATTTAAAACAACAATAACATGAACACAAGTACCTTAGACAAACTGCGGAAGATGAAGTTCTTCGGCATGTTCCATGCCTTTAAAAGCAGCATGGAAACCGGTAAAACAAACGATTACACGGCAGATGAACTACTGGCCCACCTGGTAGATGCAGAATGGGACGACCGGCAGAACAGGCGTATCGAACGCACGATCCTGTATGCCCGGTTCCGCTATAAAGCTTCAATTGAAGATGTTCATTATCATGCCGACCGAAGTATTGACCGCAACCAGATCATGCGCCTGGCAGATTGTACGTTTGTTGACCGCTTCGAGAACCTGCTGATCACCGGGAGTACCGGTATCGGTAAAAGCTATATTGCTTCTGCTGTGGGTTACCAGGCCTGTGTATTGGGCTACCGGGTATTGTACACCAGTACGCCTAAACTATTTGCTAAACTGAAGATGGCTAAGGCGGATGGCTCCTACATGAAAGAGCTGGCTAAGATCGAAAGACAGCAATTGCTCATACTCGACGACTTTGGTATCCAGCCTTTTGATGCACAAAGCAGGGCGGCACTAATGGAGATCATTGAGGACAGGCATGGTAAGACCTCGCTGATCATTACTTCGCAGCTACCAGTCAGTAAATGGTTTGAAGTGATCGGTGAAAAAACGGTTGCTGATGCTATCCTGGACCGGATCGTTCATGATGCACACCGTATCGAGCTAAAGGGAGAATCTATGAGAAGAAAACGTAGTGTTGAACCGGAAAACAGCCATTAATGAAATTACCTTTTAAATAACTATTTTTGTACATGCTTTTACAGCATTTGCTGCAACCCAAAAGTCAGCTAACCCCTGGGTCAATTTGGCCCGAAATAGGATGGTCAACATCTCCATAATATACACCCACACAGCTCGGCACACTTTTGCGACAACTGTCACGCTAGAAAATGATGTTCCAATTGAAACTGTTGGAAAAATGCTTGGTCACAAAGATTTGAGGTCAACACAAAAGTATGCAAAGGTCACGAAACGAAAAACAAGTAATAATATGAAAGCCCTTGAGAAAAAAATTTTTACTGCTGAAGGAACATTGCAAACAGCTAGTTAATTCAATTTGCTATCGCAAATTGTGATAGAAAATGGAACGACATAGTATCAGTTCAATGACTTTAAGTTACAAGTTCTGGCCTCCAAGTTGCAACGATGTTTAGGAGTAAATTACTCCTAAACATCGATTCTCTATGTCTACGATTGGATTATCCGATCAACTACACCAAGTTTATTAGGCCATTTTTTCAAAGCGCCTTACCCGGGTAAATGAGCTTCCGGTTTCCCCTTAATTTCCTGATCAACCAGATGACCAAGGAATTTCGCAAATGGCCCAATGTCTTGCTCTGTGCTCGCTTTTTCAAGAGACGCCATATAAGTTGCCCTTTTCTCCACAGGTATAACTGTCCAGGGATAACCGCCTGACGCCAGCATGGCATTCATTAAAAAACGACCAACCCGCCCGTTCCCGTCCATGTAAGGATGTATAAAGACAAACATAAAATGACCTAAAACAGCTCTTACAGATGCTTCGGGTTCTTCCTCTAATAATTCAAACAATACCGGCATTGCGTCCCTCATCGCGTCGACGTTTAAGGGAGTATGTTTTGAACTCGATATATAAACCTGATTGTTCCGGTAACCCGACAGGTCAGAAGCCTTTAAAATACCAGCCGTTACGCTTGGATCGAATAATTCACGATACCAACCAGGGTGATCTTCATCTGCCTGTTTACCCGCATTCCTCCCATCTATTATCTTACTAATGGAAAGCTTTACTTTTTGAAAGGCTTGCCAGTAACCTCTTGCCGCCATTGCATCTTTTTGCTTTTTATCTTCCGGGTTAGCGTTATTGTCCCAGGCTCCACTACTGACCCTTTCAATCAATTCCGGAGTTACCCGGTATCGTTCTATTGACAATGAGTGATAGGCATCTGTGATAAAAACATCATCAATATGTTTTAAATAAGCATTCTTATCTTTAGTTATACCCGGAGCTGCCGGGAAATTTTCAATAATGATTGTTCGCATCATTTCCCACATGAGACGGAGCCGGTTGGCATAAGGCGAACGTTCTCTTGCCGACAATTTGATTTCTATTTTTTCATCAAATGGATCGGATTCTCTGATGTTATAATCAGCCGAACGCATAGCGCCCATAATATTATCTGCGATCCTGTCCCTTCCTATGTTTCTGAAAACCCCGGCTAACCTGCCGGCAATGGAGGTATGACCATTATTCAATAATACCGGGAGCACTTCAGATGCATCTCTTACCAATGAAGCAGCCGTTCGCGCGTCAATTGGATTCCTTGCATAGGTGTTCGCAGAAGCATATACCAAAGCTCCCGGGAGGCTATACATCCTAATCTCATTTTGTGTAGTTCTTAAGGCTGGTTCAACGAGTTCCGCCTTTAGATTAAACAAGGTGGTATTAAAAGGTAAATTGGTTAGGGTATTATTGGCTTTAGGCGATTTTATGATCAATTGAATCGGCACGGTATAATTCCCCGCATGTAATTGTAAAGATTGTTCTGCCGAAATGCACCAATCCTCTCCATATTTATGTTCCAGAAATTTGGCGCAAAATTCCCAGTAGGATGTATACCATGATGTACTTTCTCCCGGACGTTCATTTGGGTCAGTCGGTATATACCATCCTTTAATAATTTCCTTTAGAAATCCTTTTTTTACCAATAAAACCCGAATAGCGTTTTTTGAAATTTCCGATGTATGGATTGCAATAACTCCTTTGTCCTGAAGTTCCTTTAATGTTTGTAGTGCTTCTACGAGCCGTTCTCTTGGTGTAGCCATTTATCTATTTTATAAAACAATTACATACAAATGTAATAAAACAATTATAGACAAATGCGATAAAACAATTATAAGAAAACGAGATAAAACAATTATAAGAAAACGAGATAAAACAATTACATAAGCGCAATACGATTACAGAATGAAGTAATCACTACAAATATGCTTGCAAAACGAGTCCTATTGCTTGTAATAAGCCCCAATAAGTAAGTTCATTTTTAGCTGGTCAAGCCCTTTCAAATTACTGCGTTCTTTTTTGGGCACTTCCGGATTTCTTTAAAACCTGCGGTCCTAATATCAGCGGTATCGAATATGTTTGCAATAAAACGTTTATTTCTTGGAGTAAAATAAATATAACTACACATAATTGCCGTAAAATGAATCAGGAATATCATTCCTGATTTTTAATAATCATTAGTTACTCAAGCTGGCCAGTTTTGCAGCGACCGCATGAAGCAGGTTCACATCGGGTACCTTAATGGTGGCAGCTAAGTCCGGGCCTGCCAGTGCCCGGTAGCCCCCCTCCTCGTCAGGTTCAAAGGTAACAGTAGTTTCATCAATCAGCACAGCGATACGATGGGTGTATCCCCAACGCTCAAAACGCGCCTTAAATTCATGTTCCGTTCCCAGGTACATGACCGCTATAATAAACGGTTCATTCATGCTCTTAGAATTTGATCTTTGACGGATCCGTTACAATGATCTCGGGCTTGCCTTTGTAATCGATCACCTCGCCTTCAATGATGAGGGTTTTACCATCTATCCCGTTCCCTAACGCTTTAGCGTCGCCTTTCAATGCTACAGTCAATAACTGTTTGGGATAAGCCGCCCCTAAATTTATCAATACCATGCTGCCAATATCCTTGCTGCTGTAAACCTTACCCTGAACGCTGACGGTTTTACCGATGGCATTGTTTACATCCTCCAGTTTTACTAAGGACACGTTTTGGGGAACTGCCGCTGACGGTGGGGTAAGGGTGACACTGGTCACTTTAACTTGTTCATTATTGAACAGCTTATTCAGTTCACCTGCCAAACGAATGCCGGCCTGGTCGATACGTTTGCGGATAACCGGAATATATTTCTGGTAATAAGCTTCATCGATATCCTGACCCGGTTTGACCTGTGCATATAATTCGCTGCTGATCTGGTAGCTTTCCCAGAAGGCGAGATCTTTTATCCTGATAAAAATTTTGAAGTGATACAACTGCAACGAATAGGCAAAAAGATCATTATGCGCATAGGCCATATTGGTGAAGCACTTAAAACTTTAGGGTCACATACAATGCCTGATTTATCCGATGAAGCCTTATTAGGGTTATTCATCTGCTCACACGACCCTGCCATTATTGAACGGGCAAGGATATGGGATGTGCATATAGAACAACCCGGAAACTAAACTAAATCACCCATATAAGTTATTGTTTAACTAACTAATAACTTATATGATTGATTTAAATTAGCTGTTACAATTTACCATCAATTGCGGGCTGAAACGGTGCGGTTGTATGATAATTAAAGCTTTTTATCTGATCACCTATCTGCACTTTAAATTCCCCAGGCTCGGTAACTGGCTTGCTTAAATCATTTATAAAGGCGATATCCTTAGCGGTAATTTTAAAAGTAATCGTTTTAGTTTCGCCGGCTTTTAACTCAATTTTATTAAATGCCCTTAAACGTTTGGTATCCGGAGTGATGGAAGCATACAGATCACTTGTATATAATAATACCGCTTCTTTGCCATCGCGGGTTCCGGTATTGGTTACATCTACGCTGATAGTTAAACTTTCATTATCCTTAAAATCAGGTTTATCTAATCTAAGGTTACTATAACGGAATGTAGTATAGCTTAACCCGTAACCAAACTCGTATAACGGATGGTAGCCATGAGAATCATCGCTATTGCCATTCTCAATATTTTTACGGTAATAATTTACCAATGCATTAGCATATCGCGGATAAGTAAAAGGAAGTTTTCCCGATGGATTTACATCACCAAATAAAATATCAGCCAGTGCATTAGCGCCTTCGTTGCCTGCAAGATAGGTCATAATAATTGCTGATGATAAACCTTCTATCGGCGTAATGATCCGGGGCCTGCCTTCTGCCATTACCAGTATAACGGGCTTACCTGTTTTAGCCATTTGCCTTGCCAGTTCCATTTGGGCGGCAGGCAAATCCAGATCATCAATATTACCTACATTTTCAGTATATGATGATTCACCCAGGCACAGTACTATGGCATCCGCTTTTTTTGCCGCTTCAATGGCTGAATTTATATTTTGCAGACTATCAAAACCAGCACCAGGCTCATATTCAACATTACTTTTGCCAATTTTTTGCTGAATGGCTTTTAGTATAGTATTCTTATCAGCCGCATATTTATCATCCTGATCGCCTTGCCAGGTATAGCTCCATCCCCCGTCAAGCGAACGCATGGTATTGGCAGTTGGGCCTGTTACCAAAACCTTTATATCCTTTTTAAGGGGTAATGTATTGTTAGTATTTTTAAGCAGGGTGATGGCTTCGGCAGCTGCCTGATAGCTTACCGATTTAAACTCATCCGATCCGAATTTTGGATAATCATCCGGGTTACCTACAGGGCGATCAAATAATCCCAGCTCATATTTAACGTGCAATATGCGGCTTACAGATTCATCGATCCTTGACATGGGCACCTTACCCTCATGCACCAATTGAATAAGATAATTATAAAAACTATAATCATAAGGAACAATACACATATCAATACCCGCATTAACGGCCAGCGCTACGGCATCTTTCTCGGTTGCCGCTACATGATGCCGGGTATGCAAATAACTTACATCCATCCAATCGGAAATAACTATGCCATTAAATTTTAACTCTTTACGCAGCACATCGGTAAGCAGGTATTTACTGGCGTGTATAGGTACCCCATTAATTTCAGATGAATTAACCATTAGCGTACGTGCACCCGCGTTTACTGCTTCAATAAATGGTGGTAAAAAATATTCACGCATGTAACGGTCAGGAATCCATGCGGGGGTACGGTCTTTGCCACTCAATGGGTCGCCATAACCTAAAAAATGTTTCATGGTCGAGGTAACATGGTATTTATCACCCACACTATTGCCCTGATACCCCTTGATGATATTTGCTCCCATAGTTTTTACCAGGTAAGGATCTTCGCCAAAGGTTTCATACATCCTGGGCCAAACCTGGTTTTTTGCCACATCTAAAACCGGCGAAAAGTTCCATGGAATATAACTGGCACGGGTTTCATAGGCTGAGATCTCACCCTCCTGATAGGCAAGAGCAGGGTTAAAAGTAGCTGCCATTGCAATTTCCTGCGGGAACAAGGTACTACCAAGCGTATAGGTAACGCCATGTATAGCATCAATACCATATAATGCCGGAATCTTCAATCTATCTTGCAAAGCTACCCGCTGCATAGTTGATATAATCTCATACCAATGCTCCCGGCTATAGGCGTGCCCCGCTACATTTTGAAAAGAGCCAATATGATATTTTAAGATCTTTTCTTTCAGCTTCTGCTCATCAATTTCATGAGGCTCCACAATTTTTCCTGAAGCATCAGTTTTAGAAATAGCATCTAAGGTAAGATTGGTCATCTGGCCCACCTTTTCTTCGAGGGTCATTTTAGTTAAAATGGCATTTACCTTTTGATCAATAATGGTTGATGGGGTTGGCTTTTTTACCTGTGCAATGACAAACAATGAACTTAAACCGACGATTGCCAGTGTAAGTAAAATTTCTTTCTTCATAAAAAACGACGATCGGATTAGAATAATTGAGTGTTTCCGAAAGTAAATGTAGGCTAAAATTTGTGTTTGTTTATTGGATTGACATTTATGCCCCTATTATTCCACAAACTTATTTGTTACGTTGTGGTTTAATATATCGCATTATATAACCATAGAATTGCATATTAATAAAACCACTTGCACAATTCTATAAAAGTCAATTAGTTAACATAAAGATAATATTAAATTCACATAAGCATAATCTATCTTTGCAGAAATTTAAACCCAATGAAAAAAACAACAAAGAAGTCAACAATTAAATCGGCAAGGAAAAATGCTGTAAAGGATATACAATCTCGTTTAATTACTGCTCTTAAATCAATAACCAGTCAATTTGGCTCTGAAAGTGATAAGCTGGTTAAGAAACTGGAAAAAGGATCTAAAAAACTGGCTAAAAAAATATCAAAAGAAATTACTCCTGAGCCTGTAAAAGCCGAGAAAGCTCCAAAAGTAAAAGCATCAGCTGTAGCTGAAAAAGCTAAACCCGCAGTTAAAAGTAAAACAACCGCAACCAAAGCGCCGGTAACTGAAAAACCTGCTGCTACAAAAGCAGTTCAGGATAAGCCTAAGAAGGAAAAAGCCGCAACAACTAAAGCTGAGGTTAAAAAGTAAACATTTGTTTCAGAATATAAAAAAGGGATCAGTAATTATACTGATCCCTTTTTGTTTACCCTACCGGACAGATTTCGAACCAATTTATACTGGAATTGAACGGTTTAGCTCTGTTACTTTAATGGTTCGAGTCCTATTGATTTTGAGCTGGGGCAGGACAAAATTCTAAACACATTTTTGAAGATTTTTGGCATCTGGCAAATAGTTTATTATTCAATTAGTTTTAATTGATTGCTAATAGAAAAAGGTTTCGGATATTATCTTATCGTCCTTTACGCCAAAAACTGCAATTTCTGCCAATTGTAACCGCTGTCCATTTTTTAAGGTCATGTTCCTGCCCATGGCCACGCTAAAATAGTCGCCGCCAACCACAGGTTCGCTACAAAAGAAGCTGTGTACTTCTGCTATAATTTCCTGCCTGGCTTTTGACTTTGCTAAAACCTCTTCAATACCTTTGGTTACAGTTGGCACACCCATTGCTAAAGCATGCTCTGGTTCGGTACAAACAATATCGGCACTATAAAACTTTTGATAGATTTCTGCCACCTGCCTTTGTTTAAAAAGATCATAGTAGCGATTGGCTAATTCCTGAGTTGTCATTTTTTTCTTGATTATTTAATAATACAAAGATATCTTGTTAATCAATACTTAAAGCGTTAAAAAGTGTTGTATATTTGCTCAATCGTATCAATTTATGAAATGGATGCTTTAAGTACTATATTAGAGGCAATCAGCCTCAAAAGCGTTGTTTATAGCAAATTTCCCCTTGCGGCTCCGTGGGGGTTGGATGTTGTTAATGACGAAAATTCGCAATTCTGGCGCTTAGTGAGCGGCTGTTGTACAGTTGGTTCACCCGATGGCAGTATCATAGAATTGGCGGAGGGCGACCTGGTATTTGTGCCTCACGGAAGCGCTCACTGGATAGCAGATAAATCTACCAGTTTACGCATGCCGTCGCCCGAATTTGTTAAGGCTCGCAGAGCGGGGATCCCTGTTTTTAACAGTGGCGGCGATGTAACTACCCTTATAGCGGGCCATTTTGAATTTGATTATCAGCCTTTGCATCCATTTCTAAAGGATTTGCCGCCAATTATTCATATCAGACAATATGTGACAGAAAACCAACTTTTATTAAAGCAGGTTACACAATTAATGCTGGAAGAACTCAATAACGAAAAGCCGGGGAGCAGCGTAATGCTGAAAAATCTATCGGAAATTATGTTTATCAATATCATAAGGGCGTATTTAGAGCAGGCTGCTCCCGACAGTGGTTTTCTATCCGCATTAAATGACCCAAGGATCAGCAAGGCGCTAAAACTGATGCAGGACTCACCGCAAAACGATTGGACGCTGGAATCTCTTGCATCGGAGATCGGCATGTCACGTTCTGTTTTCTTTAACCGGTTTAAAAAATTAGTGCATGAAACGCCATTGAGCTACCTTACAAACTGGCGCATCAGACAAGCCCAAAAGCTATTAATGACGGATAACAGCAATATATCAGAAATTGCAGCAAGTGTCGGTTATCAGTCGGAATCCGCTTTTAACCGAATCTTTAAATCAAAAACTGGGCAGACTCCCGCCGTGTACAGAAGAAGTAAGATTATTGAATAATTTTCGCATTTGGCCTTTATTCACCACTGCTTTTATTCATAATTTAAACACAAAAAGCCACAAAACCTCTGACTTGAGCCTTTCTTTTTTCTTATAGCCCCAACAGTACTAAAGTCGAACCGATTTTTAGCTGATAACTCTATTAGTTAATGTGATGAGTTAATTAAAATCTGCAATGATTAGAAATCAATGTTTTGAATTAAACTTCCGGAAATCGATGAATTTCTTTTATGTGTTCAACTTGTGGTCGGTATTTTCCGCACTACTATATATAAACTAAGGCATAAAAAAGAGGCTGTCTTTTTGAAGCAAACCCCAAAAGTTAGACAAAAACTTTTGGGGTTTGCTATTTAATAACAGCCTCCTAAAAATATTTAATGAATTGTTTCAGTAATTCCCGGTACTACTGAAATCCTTTTTTGTTTTCCTACATGGATTCGAACCACGATCTTCTGAACCAGAATCAGACATGTTACCCTTGCACCATAGGAAAATTCAGATACTTATGCTGTTACAAATATCTAAAATCAACTTTAGCTTTTAAAATATAAAGCAGAAAAAGTTATTAAGATGATAATTGACAGTTACCTTCAAAACACTGAAACACTATGCCATTTGCCAATGCAGCAATTGTTTTTAATATATTAGCAGTTAAAATTTAGCACATTTTAACAAATGGCTTTAAGCTATAATTGCGAAGCAATCGTTACAGTATTCAAATAATGTCCTGAATAATACAAGATCATGAAAATAAAATTGCCCCTGATTGCCTGTTTACTAATTATTTTATCGGCCTGCAGCATCACAAAAAAGACTCCGCATAGTGCGGTTGATGTTCGGTTGAACAATATTGTTTGGGCTGTAACATCATTCAGAGGGAAAGCCATTAATTCAAGCGATTTTCCTAATGGTGTGCCCACCATAGTATTTAACATGCAGGATAGCAAATTAAACGGAAACGATGGCTGTAACAGCTTTATGGGCCTGGCTACTTATAAAGGCAGCACAATTACTGTAGGGGCTTTAGCCAGCACTAAAATGGCCTGTCCTGACAATAATATAGCAAGCAGCTTTTATGATATTTTAGCTTCGAAGAACTTAACCTGGCGGTTGGATGGTAATGAAATCCTGCGCTTATTTGTGAACGATGCAGAGGTGATGGCACTGAAGGAAAAACAGTAGAAAGCCATAAATATTTACGCGTCATTGCGAGGAACGAAGACAACCGACCAAAAGGAGCTCATTAATACCATAAAAAAATAAACACTTTATTAATAATCTCTAAATTATACATAGCGAACCTGCTTACGTAGAGATTGCTTCGTTCGTTTAAAATTGCGAGGAACGAAACAACCTCGCCGTGTCCAGCAAGCGATGAGGTTGCCAATCCGCTAGCCAGCGGATCGCAATTGACAATTGTTTTTAATCAATCCCTTCCGCCACATTCATCCCACTTGTCAATGCTGCTTCTACAGTACCCATAGCCGGGCCTTCATATAAATATTCGCCTGCAAAAAATAGGGTATTATCAACCGGGGTATTTAAAACCTTGCGCGCCTGGGGTGCTGCAACGGTATCATAACTATATGAACCGCGTGTAAATGGATCAACCGTCCAGTTTATAATGTTACAGGCTATTAGGTTGGCTTTCAGTTCACCTACATCTATCTTAAATATATTGCTGAGTGATTGCAATCCACGCTGTAAAAGCTCATCAGTAGTATTATGCTTTAATTCTTCAGCCGCCGGACCGCCTATCCAGCCGGTAAGCAGTGGCGAATGTTTCGGATACTGGGTCCACCAGGTGGGGATATTTTCATCAGAAAGCAAATAGCCCATTTTCTTTAAGCTCTTACCCGCAAGTTTTTTAGTTGCACTGCTTTCCCAAAATGCATCTTTAAACTCCAGCAAAAATTTAATAACCGAGCCAAATCCTAATGCGTCTATCGCTTCGCTTTGTTCGGGTATTGGCGGATGGAAGGTTATTGCACCTTTTTCCCGCTGGTTAGCCTTTAATACGCCCAATGGCATGGCTATAATAATTTGCTTGGCGGTATAGCTAATACCTTCATCAGTTACCACTTTTACCTGCCCTACTTTCCAGTATATTTCCTTTACAACCGTATTTAGGTAAATAGTATTACCTGCCGCCCTGCAAGTACCGGCAAGGTAGTTTATCATGTCACAAAAACCTTTATTTATACGGTGCTGCGCATTTCCATCCTCATTTTGCCATTCATTACGCAGAGCAAAAGCGCTGGCCAGTCGCGGGTCGGCAGTATCGTAACCCGATACATATTTCCAAACCCCTGATCTTAAATTCTGGTATTCATCCCCCGGAAATTCATCTAGCATAAACTCATTAATGCTTTTATCTTCTTTAAGCTCACATAGTTTATCTATCAGCAAATCCCAATTTTCAATAAATTGTTCATTTTTAGCAAACTCACCTTTAGTATGGCGCACCATTTCTGCATTTGCCGGGTTGTATGCAATTCCGGCCTCCTGCAATAAATTTAAAGTTACCGGCAGGTCGCCGTGAACAAATTCGGCACCCAGTTCAGCGTGTTGAAAAAAGGATTCATGGGTAATGGTATGGATACGCCCGCCTGTACGGTTCCGCGCCTCGAGCACTGTAACTTTTTTACCTTTTTGCGAAAGTTTGTAGGCTGCCATTAGTCCGGCTGCTCCGGCGCCAATTATCAGTACGTCGGTTTGTTCCATATAACTATTAACATAGAGTGATCGTAAAAAGTTGTGAAATTAAAAATAGTTTTAAGGCATCTATTGAAATAAGTGAATAAATTAAAGTACCAATCACCATATTTCGATATTCAGGCCGTAACGCTATATTTACCGCCCGATAACTGATTTATTATAATGATCCATCTAAAAAAACTACTTCCGGCCTTTATTTTGCTGGCTGCACTAAACAGTTTTGGCCAAACTACATTGCCGGTTGCGGTGAATTTACAGGCCACCTATACCAAAGGCACACGTACCTTAAGTGGGCCGCCAGGTAAAAATTATTGGCAAAACCGTGCCAATTATAATATAAAGGCTAATTTTAACCCGCAAACCCGCCTACTAAGCGGTACGGTAGACATAGATTATACTAACCATAGTCCTGATACTTTAAAGGTTGTTTACTTAAAGCTGTATCCTAATTTATATAAAAAAGGGGCTATTCGCAGTTCGCCAATAAAAGCCGAGGACCTATCTGATGGCGTACAGATCCAAAGTTTAAGCATCAACCAGCAAAATCAAGCCCAAACACAATGGCACATTGATGGCACTAACATGAAGTTGCAAATACCTGCGCTGTTGCCATCACAACAAATACACTTTACTATAAACTATAATTATACACTTAATAAAACCTCACATATCAGAACCGGGCAAGTTGATTCGGGTGCTTTTTTCATCGCTTATTTTTTCCCGAGGGTAGCAGTGTATGATGATATTGATGGATGGAATAAATACCCTTACCGTGGGTCGGAGGAGTTTTATAACGATTTCTGCCATTTTAACGCTGAAATTACTGTGCCCGGTAATTACGAGGTATGGGCCACCGGCGATCTTAAAAATACCGATGATGTATATGACCCTAAAATTGCCCGTCGCATAGGTATTGCAGGTAAAAGCGATAATGTAACTGATGTTATTACCGATGCCGACCTAAAGGCCGGAAACATCACCACAAAAGGCGCTACCCATACCTGGAAGTTTGAGGCCGACGATGTCACCGATCTGGCGTTTGCCACCAGCAATCATTATGTATGGAAAGCCAGCAGTCTGGTTGTTGATCCGAAAACTAACAGGCGCACCCGTGTTGATGCCGTTTTTAATCCCGATCATAAAGATTATTTGCCGGTGATTGACCATGCACGCAAAACTGTTGAAGCCATGAGCTATCAATTCCCGAAATGGTCATATCCTTATCCGCATGAAACCGTGTTCGACGGACTTGACCAGATGGAATACCCAATGATGGTGAATGATAATCCGCTTGAAAATGAGAATGATGAGATCGAACTTACCGATCATGAAATTTTCCATACCATGTTTCCATTTTATATGGGAACAAACGAAACCAAATACGGCTGGATGGATGAAGGCTGGGCCACTATTGGCGAATGGACGATCAGCCCCATCATCGACCCTAAAATTGTAGATGGCTATGGAGTTGAAGCCGTTGAAAAAAGCGCAGGAAACGAAGATGATATGCCTATAATGACGCTTACACCGGGATTAACAGGGGTATCTGAATTTACAGATAGCTATCCCAAACCGGCTATGGGTTATTTATATGTGAAGGATATGTTGGGCGATGCATTGTTTACCAAAGCGCTGCATTATTACATTGCAAACTGGCATGGCAAACACCCTATGCCTTATGATTTTTTCAACTGCATGAACACTGGTGCAGGCATAAACATGAATTGGTTTTGGAAAGCATGGTTCTTTGACGGCGGCGTGCCTGATCAGGCTATTAGCAACGTAATAAAGCTGCAAAATAAATACAAGGTAATTATTACCAATATCGGCACCAAACCTGTACCTGTCGACCTGACCATCTACTACCAGGACGGTACCACCCAATTGATACATCGCAGTGTTATTGTATGGAAAGATGGCCTCAAAACCTGTGATCTTACTTTTAATGCTGATAAACCGGTTGCCAAATTAGTACTGGGCGCTACTTATGATGCGGATTCGAATAAGGCGAATAATGTTTGGATGAAGTTTTAACTCATCCTGACTTTGGTTCGCTCGTCATCCCTCTTTTCGCTAAAGCGGAAAGAGGGATTTTTTATTTTAATATTTTTTTTCACCTCTTTACACCGCAGGCGAAGAGAGGTCGGCAAGCGAAGCGATGCCGGGTGAGTTTAACGAAGTGCGTTTAATTAACCGTTAAATAAACTGGCTTAATCTTTGCCTTATCAGCATAAACCAATATTATGCCTGAAGGACCTATCCTCATTATTTTAAAAGAAGAACTACAGCCGTTCAAACATAAAAGGGTAATTGCGGCAAAAGGTTATACCACCAAAATGAACCCCGATATATTGATCGGGAAAACCTTAATAGATATTAAAACATGGGGGAAGCATTTACTGCTATGTTTTCCAAAGTTCACGGTGCGGGTACACCTGATGCTTTTTGGCTCATACAGAATAAACGATCATGGAAAACGTAATGCTACATTGCATCTGAAATTTACAACCGGCGAGCTGAATTTTTATATCAGTTCAGTTACACTGATCGAAAAACCATTGGATGAGGTTTATGACTGGTCGGCAGATATTATGAGTGATAGCTGGAGCAGTGCAAAAGCTGTTGAAAAAATGAACGCCAAACCCAGAAGTTTAATCGGTGATCTGTTGCTTGATCAAAAAATATTTTCGGGTTCAGGTAATATAATCCGGAACGAGGTATTGTTCAGAACAAGGATACATCCTGAAAACCGAATTGAAGATATCCCCGATGAAAAGTTGAGAGAGCTGGCGGATGAAACTGTTAAGTATAGTTTTGATTTTTTGAAATGGAAAAAGCAAGGCGTACTAAGCAAGCATTTTGAAGCCTACGAACAGCATATGTGCCCGCGAGATCATATCCCCTTTCATAAAGCTGACCTCGGTAAAACTAAACGACACACTTATTATTGTGATAAGTGCGAAGTATTGTATTAATATTAACTCACCGTGTCTAAGCTTCGCTGTACATCCCTCTCTCCTACAAGTTGGAAAGAGGGAACAAGAAATCTAAAAAAAATATTCCTAACTTCTTTACGCCAAAGGCGAAAAGAGCTCGACAAGCGAAGCAATGTCGGGTGAGTTGAACGAAGCGCGTTATATCTAAATAATTATTGTAATTCTGAGCGATAGCTAAAAATCTATCCGCTCACCATGCTTCTTGTAGAACAGATGCTTCATGCCTCAGCATGACAATACAATTATACTTCCAATACCTCAGCAATCTCATCAAAGCCTTTTTCCCGCGCCATGTCAGCAGGTAATTTGCCGCCTTCCATCCTTACGTTTACTTCGGCGCCATGTTCCAGCAACAGGATGATCAATTCCAAATTACCATTATGAGCCGCCGAGTGTAGTGGCGTAACGCCAGCCGTTTGCTTTACGTTTACATTTGCACCGTTATCTATCAGCATTTTGGCAATATCCGTATAGTTACCCGCAGCAGCAGAATGGATGGGGAAAACATTAAAGCCATTGTTTGACGGCAAATTTACTTCGGCACCTTTTAACACCAAATAGCGTGCAATTTCGTGCTGACCAAAATAACAGGCTAATCCGAGCGGGGTAAATCCATCATCGGCATAATCATTTATAGCATCGGGATAGGCATAGATGAGGTGAGCAACCACATCAAACTTGCCCGATGCCGCGGCCTCAAACAAATTTACTTCGTCCACATACTTTAAAAGCAACGCGGTAACTTCAGGCTTTTTGTAATAGCATGACAGCATTAAGGGCGAAACACGATGACTTGTAACCCCTTTTGCAAGCGCCGGGCTTTGGGTAAGTAAAACATTTAAACCCATCACATCGCCGGCGGTGATGTATTCTTCCAATTTTTCCAGGCTCATTGTTTACATTTAAGTAATTAGTAATTAATACAATGCAATTCTATAGCGTAGTATTTTATCAGCTATTTTCATGCCCGATATAGATGAAGGTTCCAAATTAGCAAAAAATTAAAAAATACATGCCAAATAAGTTTAATCTATTAACTTTATATTTGTACCTTAATACTGTTAACCAAGGATGCCGGTAAAAGGAAATCAGTTCAAATCAAATAGTTTTAAAGAGGATAATCAGCCTCGCCAATCAAATAAAAGCGAAAAGGAAAGGCCTGTAAAGCCCATGTTTCAGAAGCCCGCTTTTGATTGGAATAATGGCCGGGTTGTAAAGATCGTAGGCTTATTCTTTCTTATTCTGTCTATTTTTTTCCTGGTAGCTTTTACCTCCTACCTATTCACCTGGCAGCAGGATCAAAGCTATGTTTCAACCGCTAATGGCGGCTGGCATAATCTATTCAAAACCACCCAGGAACTTACAGACAATGGCATTAAAAACCCAATGGTTGAAAACTGGTTGGGCAAATTTGGTGCGCTGCTCTCTAATCAATTCATTTTCGAATGGTTTGGCGTAGCTTCCTTCATTTTTGTATTCATATTTTTTGTCATCGGCTATCGTTTGCTTTTTAAGGTGAGGCTCTTCTCTGTAGCCAAAACACTGGGCTATGCTTTTTTCTGTATCGTATTCGTATCAATAACTATAGGCTTTGTACATGCATTTGTGATTGATTATCCGCATTATTTTGAGGGGGAATTTGGTTATTGGACCAACCGTTTGCTGGATGCACAAATAGGACAAGCAGGCATAGCCGGATTACTCATATTTGCCGGATTAACCGCACTTATTATTGCTTATAATATTGACTTTAAGCTACCGCAGCGCAAGGAAAAATTAGCATCAACTATTGAGGTACCTGAAGTTGCGCCTTTACCCGTTGAACTAATAGACGAAGAACCTTCATTACCTGTTGAATGGCCAAAAGGAAGTAATGCGGCTAACGCAGTTAAACCCGAAACTGTTTTACAAACGCCTGTATTTCACGAACCTGTGGTTTTAACGCCCAGCGCCGAGAACGAGTATGAACCTGAGTTTGAGAACGAAATACCGCTTACACTTGAAGTTGAAAGGCCAACTCCTATTTTAAACATCGAAAAAACGGATGATGATAAAGCGCAGGATTTGGTGAATCAATTTGGTGCTTATGATCCTAAGCTCGACCTGGCATCCTATAAATATCCTACCCTTGATCTGCTTGAAAATTATGGATCAAACAAAATACAGGTAAACACCGAGGAACTCGAAGCCAATAAAAACAAGATCATCACCACGCTCAATCATTATAATATTGAGATTGATAAGATCAAAGCTACGATTGGGCCAACGGTTACTTTGTATGAAATTATACCCGCACCGGGTGTTCGTATCTCCAAGATCAAGAATTTGGAGGATGATATTGCGTTAAGTCTTTCGGCATTAGGTATTCGTATCATCGCGCCTATGCCGGGTAAGGGTACTATAGGTATTGAGGTGCCGAATCAAAACCCTGAAATGGTTTCTATGCGCTCGGTTTTATCTACCGAAAAATTCCAGAATACTACGATGGATCTGCCTATTGCTTTAGGTAAAACCATCTCAAACGAAGTATTTATTGCAGATCTAGCCAAAATGCCGCACTTACTAGTTGCGGGTGCTACCGGGCAGGGTAAATCAGTGGGTATAAATGCTATATTGGTTTCGTTGCTATACAAAAAGCACCCATCGGAACTAAAATTTGTATTGGTCGACCCAAAGAAGGTAGAATTAACCCTGTTCCGTAAAATTGAAAGACACTTTTTGGCTAAACTGCCTGATGAAGCCGATGCCATCATTACCGATACCAAAAAAGTGGTAAACACGCTTAATTCATTGTGTATTGAGATGGATCAGCGGTATGATCTGTTGAAAGATGCACAGGTACGTAATCTTAAAGAATACAATCACAAATACGTCAACCGTAAAATAAGCGACCCGGAAAAACACCGTTACCTGCCATTTATTGTACTGGTAATTGATGAATTCGCCGACCTGATGATGACCGCAGGCAAAGAGGTAGAAATGCCTATTGCCCGTATAGCGCAGCTGGCCCGTGCGGTGGGTATCCATTTGGTTATTGCTACGCAAAGGCCATCGGTTAACGTAATTACGGGTACTATCAAAGCTAACTTCCCAGCGCGACTGGCGTTCAGGGTATTGTCAAAAATAGATTCGCGTACCATACTGGATGCTGGCGGTGCTGATCAGTTGATTGGTCGTGGTGATATGCTGTTATCAACCGGTAGTGACCTAATCCGGTTACAATGCGCCTTTGTTGACACACCAGAGGTAGAGAAAATATCTGATTTTATAGGTAACCAGCGTGGTTATCCAACAGCTATGATGTTGCCTGAATATGTAGGCGAGAATGAATCCAGCGGTAGTTCAAAAGATTATGATGCTGATAACCGCGACCCGATGTTTGAAGATGCCGCCCGACTTATTGTAATGCATCAGCAGGGATCAACCTCGCTCATTCAGCGCAAGATGAAACTGGGCTACAACCGTGCAGGCCGTATTATTGACCAGCTCGAAGCCGCAGGCATAGTAGGCCCGTTTGAAGGCAGCAAAGCCCGTGAGGTTCTTTATCCCGATGAATACAGCCTTGAGCGATACCTTGAAACGCTGGATAAACCGAAAGATTAAAATCACGACAGGGGTTTGTGCGATACCCCTCTCGAGAGGGGTACAGGGGTGTGTTTATCAGCAAAACAGAACCCACCCCTGCCATTACACAAATCAACCCGCCCCCTCCAAGGAGGGGAATATTTAAATCACTAATAGTCAATTAAACCTACCAAACAACCTTCACTCTAAACTGTATAATAGCAAATTCATCTGCAAAAAATGAAAAAGATAATCATATACTCCTTGTTATTTATAGGGATCTCTACCCAGGCATTCGCACAAAAAGATGCACAGGCTAAAGTTATTTTAGATAAGGTAAGTCAGAAATATCATGCCTACAATATTGTAAAAAGCGACTTTACCTTTACCATTGAAGATCAACAAAACAATGTAAAACAAAGTCAGGACGGAACATTAATAGTCCAGGCCAAAACCAACAAATTTAAGCTGACAATTTTTGATGAAGGCGCGAAAACGGTTGGACAGGAGATCATCAGCGATGGTAAAAACCAGTGGACCTATCTAACTAAAGACAAAGAAGTACAGCTAAACAAGGTTGATAATAGTGACGAAGGTTTTAACCCGGCACAAATGTTTACCCTTTACGAAAAAGGCTACAAATATTTATATGATGGCGACCAGACCCTTAACGGCAAGGCTTACCAGGTAATTGAACTAACACCTGAAGACACAAAGAAGGAATTTTTTAAGGTTCGGTTAATGATCGATAAAGTTAAAAAACAGGTTTACAGCGCAATGATATATGACAAGAATGGTAGTCGCTATACTTACACTATCCGCAGCTTTGCACCTGATGCGCAGATACCTGAAAGCACCTTTACCTATGACAGTAAGAGCCATCCAGGTATTGAGGTGGTGGATTTGAGGTAGAACCAGGATTTAATGGATTTTTTAGATTACATTAAATAGCGCAAGTCTTGTGATTTGGGTGGAGGGGAGATGACTTGTGCTTGTGTTAAATCGAGTCACAAGTCCCCTTACGCTCTATCCATCTACACAAGACTTGCGCCAGTAACTGGAGGCTATGCTGCAAATTAAATAGCTCCTTAAATAGCGCAAGTCTTGTGAGCTGGGTGGAGGGGAGATGACTAGTGCTTGTATTATCGAGTCACAAGTCCCCTTACGCTCTATCCATCTACACAAGACTTGCGCCAGTAACTTTTGTGGGGAGATGACTTGTGATAATAAAGTCACAAGTCTCCCTATGCTTTATCCATTTCACAAGACTTGTGCCAGTAATCGAACGCGACGAGGTTGCCGTGCTATCGCTCGCAATTGACATTATGAATGAATTCCTATCTCAAAAAGTAGCAAATCCTGTCCTGATTTATTACTTTTGAGAAACCATGTTATCCCTCACTCCTCATACACTTGAAAAACTGGAAATGCTGCTAAAAACGGCGGGCTACAAGGTACGGTATGAAAAAGGCAATTTTAAAACCGGGGCCTGCCTGCTGCAACACAGTAAGGTAATTGTAGTTAATAAGTTCTCGAACCTGGAGAGCCGCATACTGGCCATAAGCGAACTGGCGCGTGAGCTGGAAATGGATTATAAACTACTGGATGAAAAACAGCTTGTATTTTTACAGCAAATAAAACAAACCAACCTGCAGCTGTGATAATAACTTTTTTAGGAACCGGAACTTCACAGGGTGTACCTGTTATTGCCTGCGATTGCGAGGTTTGCACCTCTACCGATCCGCACGATAACCGGCTGCGCACCTCTATATTAGTTGAGGGCGATGACAAAACGGTAGTTATTGATTCGGGGCCGGATTTTAGATACCAGATGCTGCGGGCAGGTGTAAAACATTTAGATGCCATAGTCTTCACCCATGAGCATAAAGATCATGTAGCCGGCATGGATGATATACGCGCTTTTAATTACAAGCAAAGTTCCCCGGTTGATGTTTATGCCACTACGCGTGTACAGGAAGCCCTGAAAAGAGAATTTGCCTATATTTTTGCAGAGTTTAAATATCCTGGCATACCACAGATCAATCTGCATACTATTGACCTCGACCCGTTTGATATTGGCAGCATCCATTTTATACCTGTTGAGGTAATGCACTATAAATTGCCCGTACTGGGCTTCAGGATAAAAGATTTCACCTATATCACCGATGCCAAAACTGTCTCAGAAACCGAGAAGCAAAAACTAAAAGGAACAAAAATACTGGTCATCAACGCGTTGCAAACCCAAAGCCATATTTCCCATTTCACCTTGGATGAGGCCGTGCTTTTTGCCCAGGAAATTGGCGCGGAGAAAACCTATTTAACCCATATCAGCCATCGCCTGGGCAGGCATTATGATATATCAATGCAATTACCTCAAAATATTGAACTTGCTTATGATGGTTTAAAACTGGAAATCTGAGATTGCTATAACTTAATATAGCTTATTTGCTCGATAGTTCCTTTATAAGCGCCTAAATGCCCTTTGTATTTGGCATTTATTTTACCGCGCATAGTAACTGTTTTGTTATTTATCGGCGTTAATTTACCATCATTATGGTCGTAGTCGAAAAAACCTATTCTTGTTCCGGTTAAGTATAGCGGGCATTCGGGGCTAAATTCAACCCAAAGCTCTTTAGTGGTCGAATGATCAACAAAAGTACTGTCATTCATTAATGCTGATAAACCTTTACCCTGTTGGTATTTTCCGGATACTTCTACAAATTGTTTATCGTAGTAAGGGAGGCTATCAACCAATTGTGTAAAACTTATGCGTTTAAAAGTCTGGCCGCCATCGCATTCGCTCTTATAGAATATTTGTTTATCGGTACATGATTGCAGGGTAAGCACCAGGATCAAAAATCCGGATGCACGGGCAAGAATTGTAGCATACGCTGATACCATAATAGGGGGATTATAGTGCTAAATAGCTTTGATGAATAAAAATAATAAAATCCGGCCAAATTCCTTTAGATAAAGCCGAATATGTAACTATAAATACATAAAAAGGTTTAATTTGCATCTGTAACAAAAGTGTTTTGTTACTAATATCCTAGAATAAGCAAATAATCGACGGTAGCTATATCGGCAAAAAACCATTATACAATAAGCCATGAACAAAAAACTCCTAATTTCATTACTACTGCTAATTGCTGTATCGGCAAAGGCGCAACAAAAAGTAATACAATTATATAATGGGCCTGCCCCTGGCTCTGAAAACTGGACCTGGAGCCAGGTAGAGAGCGCCGATAATATGTACCATAGTAATACTATATATAATGTTAGCCACCCTACGCTCACCGTTTATTTACCTGATAGTTCGGTTGCAAATTCGGGTACGGCAGTGATAATTTGCCCGGGTGGTGGGTTACAAACATTATCAATTATGCAGGAAGGTTATGCCGTTGCCAAATGGCTGCAAAAAAAAGGAATTACCGCTTTTTTGCTTGAATACCGCCTGATGCATACCGTGGGTAATGATCCTTACAAGGAAATGCTCGAAAAAATGAAGAATAATACTGTTTTAAAAGAACAGGCTCCTGTTGCACCGCTGGCTATTGCCGACGGCAGAGCAGCCATTGCTTATGTACGCAGCCATGCAGCCGAATATGGTGTATTGCCATCCCATATTGGTATCATAGGCTTCTCTGCAGGTGGAACTATTGTAGCATCATGTGCTTATAACTATACCCCTGAAAACCGTCCCGATTTTGTGGCAGCTGGTTATGCATATTTTCCACTTGAAATGCAAGCCAATGTACCACAGGATGCGCCACCGCTGTTTTTGACGGCTGCTGCCGATGACCAGTTATCTATAAATAGCGCGCAACTTTACACTACGTGGATCAATTCAAAACACTCAGCTGAATTGCATATATACTCAAAAGGAGGTCATGGTTTTGGAATGAATATTCAAAACCTGCCAAGCGATAGCTGGAGAGATCGTTTTGCAGAATGGATGACCTTGCAAGGATTTTTACCGGCAGCGAAATAATGTTTTAGCATATGGTCACACTGAAGTACTCGAAGTATGAGTGCATGGGACTGTACGCTTATGATTCGAGTCCCTCAGCATGACCTTTACAGCAATAACGCGTTAAGAAAGAGGAATAAATCCGAAATCGAACATTCGAAATCCGAAATTCAGAATCACTTATTCAACTCCCTCAACAATTGTCTTACATAAATTCCATCAGGGGTCAGATCTTCCTGGCTCCAGCCCCCGGTAGCATCTGCACCCGGTTTTAACAATGCTGTGGTTTCATCTTTATCGGTAATGTTCCAGTTAACCCAGCTTAGTTGGCGGTCTTTAACCCATTTCATCCAGGTTGTGTTCTCATCAAGGTCAAAAACACCATTACCGCTTGCTTCTCCTACCCCCCATTCCGTTATAAATAATGGCAGGCCTCTTTTTAAAGCCAGATCACCTTTAGCGCGTAAGCCGTCCTGGTGACTGGGTTCGCTGGCATAAAAATGGAAAGAGTAAGCAATGTTTTTAAACCCGGTTATCGGATCGGCGGCAGCAACATCCACGTCCTGATCCCAATGCGGGCTGCCAACTATAATTAAATTATCAGGATCATACTTGCGGATCTCGGTGATCACCTGTACCGCATAATTTTTAACGGTATCCCAGCTTACACGCTCTGGCTCATTCCATATTTCATAAATCACATTTGGCACGCCTTTGTATCTCTTTGCCATTTCCGCAAAAAACGCTTTCGACTGCGGAATATGGAGGTAACCATTATGGTCGTGCCAGTCAATCAGTACATAAATACCTTTCTTAATAGCCTCGTCAGCTACATTTATGATCATTTGTTTTTGTGAATCCGGTTGTTGCAGATAACCATGATCAGGTTGTACCGCCATTGCCAAACGGATAACCGATACTTTAAAATCCTTTCTGATCCAGTCAACCACATCAGGGTTATAATACTTACGTCCACCCCATATACTCCATGAAAAGCTGAGGCCACGTAATTCCGGCGGAACACCATTTTTATTTACTATCTGGTTGCCCTTTACGCTTAACGCACCATTAATTACCACAGGTGTTTGGGCAAATAATATATTGGCCCAAATACTTAATAAAATTATAATTGCTGCTTTTTTCATGTTCTTCTTCATAAAACAAGGTACATCAAATTTAAACGATAGGTTTACTATGCAAAAAATTGATTATAGTATGTTAAAAACACACAACTTTAAAGCAAGGGTAATAACTTGGTAATCTTATTTGTATAAATTTGAATTTTGACTGCACCACTATGAAATATTATTTATCTATCATTTTAATACTACTATTTTCATTAAGATCTTTTAGCCAGGTTGATACCGTTCAAAAAATCATCCCCGGCAGGGAAAATAGTACCGAACAGGAAAATAAACCCTATGTAATACTGATATCTGCCGATGGTTTTAGATATGATTATGCACAGCTATATAATGCTGAACATTTAAAGACCCTGAGCGATGGAGGAGTTAAGGCTGAATCCATGTTGCCATCATATCCATCAGTTACTTTTCCAAATCATTATAGTATAGTAACCGGACTATATCCATCGCATGAAGGATTGGTTAACAATGCTTTTTATGATGCCAATACAAAAAAGTTCTTCTCCTATAAAGGTAAAACTGCTACAGACCAGGTTTGGTACAATGGCGGCACACCGCTTTGGGTGCTTGCTGAGCAACAAAAAATGCTATCAGCCAGCTTTTATTGGGTAGGATCTGAAGCAGCGGTAAAAGGCATCTATCCTAGCTATTATTACCGTTATAATGAAAAGATCAACATACATCAGCGCATTGAAACGGTGGTTAACTGGTTAAATCTACCTCCGGCAAAACGTCCGCACCTCATCACTTTTTATTTCCCACAGGTGGATCATCAAGGCCATAAATATGGGCCAAATTCGCCTGAAGTAGCCAGCGCAGTACATTTTATCGACTCTGCAGTTTATGAACTCACCAAAGCCGTTAAAACTACCGGGCTTAATGTAAATTATATTTTTGTATCCGATCATGGGATGACCAAAGCTGATATTTCGACTCCTATCCCGATGCCTGCCGGTGTTGATACCTCTAAATTTATTGTTTCAGGCGATGGATTACTGGTAGAATTATATGCCAAAGACCCCAAATATATACAAAGCACCTATGAGCAATTGAAGAACAATGCTACACCTGATTACGCCGTTTATTTAAAAACAAACATGCCCGAAAAATTACATTATGGCACAAAAGATGATTGGATGAACCGCATTGGCGATATTCTGCTGATACCCAACTGGCCCAAAGTATTCAATTTATATAATAATAAAATAACCACCATAGGGTGGCATGGTTATGATGCTACTGTTGTTAAAGACATGGGAGCCACCTTTTATGCCTGGGGACCAGCATTTAAAAGCAATATAACTATCCCCACGTTTGAGAATGTAGATGTGTTCCCGATAATTACCCAAATATTAGGATTGAGTAATACCAATAAAATTGACGGCACCAATAAAGTGGCTAAAGAGGTGCTTGTAAAGTAAACTGATCGAAAAAATATCTGTCAAAATAAAACAAAGCGACGGTTTTGTTTTTTATATAGATAGATAGTTTTTTTCATCCCAACCTTAATAGCAAAATCATGGCTGTAGTTAACGAGATAAAAGAAAAGTTTGGTAACGTTTCCAAAAAATACGATTCGCAAAGGCAATATCTCATCCCTTGCTTTAATGATTTTTATAAAAGTGGTTTGCCTCTTATAAAAAGCGTTGCCAATGCGAAAACAATACTCGACCTGGGCGCAGGCACGGGTTTATTTTCGCAATTAGTTTATCAGCAAAATCCGCATTTACACTTTGTACTTGCCGATATTTCGACACCAATGTTATCGGTTGCTAAGGAGCGGTTTGAAGGATCAAAGAATTTCGATTTTATCGATCTTGATTTCTCGCGCGAGAGTATTCCCGGTAAATATGATATAATTATATCAGGCCTGGCTATACATCATTTAGAGGATGCCGATAAGCAAAAACTATACACCAATATATATAATGCTTTAAACGAGGGCGGATTATTCATTAATGCCGACCAGGTTACCGGCCGCACAATGCTGTTCGAAAGCCTTTACAAATACCAGTGGCGCGAAACTGTATCTGATTCAGGGCTTGATCATGAAGCGTTGATACAAGCATTTGAACGCACCAAACTCGACAGGCTGGCACCACTTGAAACCCAGCTAAAAATGCTGGAAAAAGCCGGCTTTAACGAGGTAGATTGCATCTATAAAAATATGAGCTTCGCCGTTTTTGGCGGCTTTAAAGATGCAAATATCGAAACGGCTGTTATCTAAAAGTCAATCTTATTAGTATTTCTTAGTTAACTGGTAATCGTAAACTGCTTTTGCAATTTTGGCTATAACTGCATCACGTGTTGCAGCATCGGCAGTTGAATTAGTTATAAATACAGCTATTGCAACGTGTTTGCCATTAGGCAGGGTAATTATCCCAACATCGTTTGTGCCTGCAGCTACACCAGCGGTATTGGTATCTGATGAACCTGTTTTATGAGCAACAACGGTCCCCGCAGGTAATAAGCCTTTGATACGGCTCGGGCTGGTTGTGGTTTCAGTCATTATCTTATACAAAAAATCCCTGCTAGGCGACAACAGCGCTTTACCGGTATAAAAAGCATCTATCAGGTTTATTATGGCTTTTGGTTTACACCAGTCAGTATATTGCACGTTCCAGTCTTTGCCCATATCAGCTTCATTTGCTTCAATGTTTATACCTTTTAGTTTAAGTGTCATAGTCAAATAATCTTCTACCTGATCCGGGCCGCCTAAAAAGTTTATTAAAATATCGCAGGCATCATTATCACTTTGCGATACCATATAGCTTAACAGATCACCAATAGAAACGTCTACATTACCATCAGGATATTTATCGCGCAGCGGACTATAAGTTTTGGGCAGGTCTTTCTTTTTGATATGGATGGTTTGAGTTAACGAAACCTTACCTACATCAACCAAATGCAGCACAGCCATAGCTACAGGTAGTTTCAACACACTTTCCATTACCAGGCGCGAATTACCGTTATAATTTACCGTATCACGATCCTCAAGGTTTAAAACCGACACGCCTACTATGCCTTTTGCAGGTTTAGAAAGCTCAATGATCTGATCGCGAAGGGTAGTTTGCTGCGCGAAGGCATTATTCAGCAAAAGAACAAAGGATAATAGTAAGGCGGACTTTATTATTTTAAACATGGTTATGCAGGTAGATAGTAATGATATACAAATGTATTAACGTTTCGAAATTTAAGAAATTACCGGCATATAATTTTTTTTGATTTAGGAATATATTAATACGTAAATGCAAATTAAAAATGTGCGCTGGCCCAACCGAAAGAGGGGGCGAGCCGGGAGTATGGCCTGAGGGTGGAGGCATCCCCTCTTTCTTGATTTTTTTGTTTCTTTTTGTATTAAGACAAAAAGAAAGACATAGCGACAGCGATACCATTTGATAAGTCTACAACATGGCAGCCTACGCTGTATAGTTTAGAGATTGCTTCGTACCTCGCAATTGACGAGTTGATAATATTCCCTATTTTTTATTTCCCTTAATTTTTGTTACTTGTAGTGGGTTTACCAACAACTGATCATGCAACGAAGAAACTTTCTTAAAACAAGCACATTAGCGGGCCTTACCTTATCGGCAGTAAGTTTAGGCGCATGTAAAATTCCACCGTCGGAACAAAAGCAAGAAGGTGCAGCGACAAATAAAGGCACCGACGCCTTTGTATTGAATGAAGCAACTATTGATATGCTGCAGCAAAAAATGCAAAGCAAGGAATATACTTCGCATTCTATAACACAATTGTATTTAACCCGAATAAAAGATATTGATAAGAACGGCCCTAAACTAAATGCAGTTATAGCGCTTAATCCTAATGCGCTTGATATGGCCAATAAACTGGATGATGAGCGAGCAGCAGGGAAGATCCGCGGGCCTTTGCATGGCATCCCGGTTTTAATAAAGGATAATATCAACACAAAAGATAATATGCCTACCACGGCTGGCTCACTTGCCCTGGCTGATAATTTTGCTACCAAAGATGCCTTTATCATTAACCAACTGCGTGAAGCAGGTGCGGTAATATTGGGCAAAGCCAATTTAAGTGAATGGGCAAATTTCAGATCGACCCGGGCAACCAGCGCCTGGAGCAGCAAGGGCGGACAAACCAAATGCCCTTATATTTTAGACCGAAACCCAAGCGGGTCAAGCGCGGGGTCGGGCTCGGCTACGGCGGCTAATTTATGTGCGATCGCTATCGGTACAGAAACTGATGGATCGGTGGTTTCGCCGTCATCTGTTAATGGAATTGTGGGCATTAAGCCAACGGTGGGTTTGCTGAGTCGTGCTGGGATTGTACCTATCTCCAAAACGCAGGACACTGCCGGACCAATGGCGCGTACTGTTAAAGATGCAGCTATATTATTAGGTGTATTAGCAGCAGTAGACCCGGATGATAATTACACCTTGAACAGCAAAGGCAAAATTGAAGCTGATTACACCAAATTTTTAGATGTAAATGGGTTACAGGGCAAACGATTGGGCTTAGAGAAAACAGCATTAACTGGTAACCCTGATATGGAAATTTTATTACAGGAAGCCATAGCTGTATTAAAAAGCAAAGGCGCTGCCATTGTTGAAATTGAGCTGGATAAACAACTGAAAGATCTTGCTCCATCAGAATTTAATGTACTGCTTTATGAATTTAAAGATGGGCTTAATAAATATTTAAGTACAGCAAATTCAAAAATGAAGTCGCTGGCGGATGTGATGGCCTTTAACAAAGCTAACGAGGCCAAAGCCATGCCTTTTTTCAGGCAAGAGATAATGGACCAGGCCCAGGCAAAAGGCGACCTGAACAGCCCGGAATATTTAGAAGCTGTTAAAAAAACCACAGGAATTACACGCAACGCTATTGACACTATACTCAAACAAAATAACCTGGATGCCATCATCGGCCCAACCAATGGCTTTGCCTGTTGTATTGATTTGGTAAACGGCGATTATGATAACGGCTTTTCATTTTCAACCCCGGCGGCAATGGCGGGTTATCCGCATATTACCGTACCTATGGGGGCGGCACATGCGCTGCCTTTAGGTTTATCATTCTTTAGCACAGCGTACCACGAGGGCGAGATCATTAAACTGGCCTATGCCTATGAACAGGCATCGAAAAAAAGAGTAAAGCCGGAGTTTAAAGTGGACTTATTAGGTTGAGACTGAAGTCTCGGAGGATAAGGGTTCGTAGTTTGGAAACTGCGAACAGCGGGTATCAAAGAAAATAGCTATTAGGCTGATTAAGCTTTAAATAAAAATCTGAATGAAGTTAAGAACTATTGATGCATCATCGTTGACACCGGCCGAAATGCAAGTTTATTTGCACTATGCCATTGCACCCCGGCCAATATGCTTTGTATCCACTATTGACAAAAACGCCGAGGTTAATTTAAGTCCGTTTAGTTTTTTTAATGTTTTTAGTATCAATCCACCAATATGTGTTTTTTCACCGACAAGCAGGGCGCGGGATAATACCACTAAACACACGCTCGAAAACGTTTTGGAAGTACCTGAATGTGTGATTAATATTGTGAATCACGATATGGTGCAACAGACCTATTTAACCAGTATGGATTACAAAAAAGGAGTAAATGAATTTTCGAAAGCGGGGTTTACTGAATTGGCTTCGGAGACTGTAAAGCCACCGAGGGTAGCGGAATCGACCGTTCAATTGGAATGTGTAGTGAATGATGTGATATCGTTAGGAAAAAACGGGGGCGCGGGTAATTTGGTTATTGCTGAAGTGAAACGGATTCATATCAGTGAAGCTATTTTGGATGCTAATGGTAAAATAGACCCGCATAAAATAGATCTGGTGGCTCGTTTAGGCGGCGATTGGTATTGTAGGGTAACCAGCGCTAATTTATTTAAAATTTCCAAACCAATAGGCAGTGCCGGAATTGGTATCGGCGTAGATGCTTTTCCAAAAGAGGTTAAATACTCCAAAGTATTAACTGGGAATAATCTGGGGGTATTGGGGCTTGTTGAAACTCTACCATCATATGAGCAGGTAAGAGCTTTTGGTCGAACCGATGAAATGAAAGAACTGGTTGATGCTACCATCAGTGACAGCCACACCCGTACCCTACACCTGCATTTAAAAGCCAAGCAATTGTTAGATAACGGCCGGGTAATGGATGCCTGGAAAGTGTTGCTGATGTAGTTTATTTATTAAATACCGCTGTCCATAGACCCCCCGCTGTCCGTATCCTCCGTCTACGGATTAACTAAGCATGTAGTCTGTGACTACATTAAAGCAAAATCAAAGCAAATCAACTTTTTTCCCGGTATTAGCCGCCAAATAAATGGCATCAATTATTTTCAGGTCCTTTAAGGCTTCGTAACCATCTACCGGGACAATAGGCTTTTTGCCTTCAAAAATAATTCCGGCCATTTCATCCATTTGTACCGTTTGGTGATTGGTTACGGGCTGGGTTAATTCGCCTTTGTTGGTGCGGCCAATTATCGGGCCATAACCTGTGGAGGGTTGCATCTCTACATAACCTTTTTCGCCATCCATAAAAAAACGATCCAGGTTATTCATATTATAGCTCGACAGGCATGATGCCGTAGCCCCGCTCGGAAAGCCGAATTGAAACTGGATGGTTTCATCTACGCCGGGTTTAAATTTTACCTGGTCGGTTTTAGTTTCTTGTGCAGTAACCCAAATCGGGTCTTCGCCGGTCATGTAACGCGCGCCATTAATGGCATAAATACCAATATCCATTATTGAACCGCCGCCAGATAGTTGTTTGTTCAGCCGCCATTGCGTAGGGTCACCTATCCTGAAGCCGCATAGCCCCTGGAAAAACATAATTTTACCGAAATCGCCTTCATTCCGCATCCGTATAACCTCCAATGTTTTTGGTTCAAAATGCATCCGGTAACCGACCAATAATTTTACACCCGCTTTGTTACAGGCATCGATCATCTCCTGCCCTTCCTTAGCATTTACTGCCATAGGCTTTTCACATATCACATGCTTACCTGCTTTTGCTACTCGGATCACTTCATCACGGTGAAGCGCATTAGGGGTTATCACATATACGGCATCAATATCAGGATTGTTCTTTATATTATCGAAGTTCTCATAGTTATAGCAATTCTTATCTGGGATGTTGTATTTACTTTGCCAGGCCGTAATTTTTGAAGGCGTGCCGCTGATCACGCCGACCAGTTTAGCTCTTGTACAAGCTTGCATTGATTCCGCAACGCGGGTTCCATAACTGCCGAGGCCCATTATGGCCACACGTAGTACCGGACCATCATAAGGTTCGTTATTTTTATATTCACTATAAGCCCATCCCGAAACGGGAGCCAATTGCAGGGCCAAAGCTGAGATCCCTAATTTCTGTATAAAATCGCGGCGTGTATTCATGTTTGAATCGGTTTAAATTAACACGATACAAGTTACACGTTTTTTGAGGAAGCCATTACAATAGGGTGTTAAATAATTTCTTAATTAATTTTTGTTATTTTTGTTATATGGTGATTGAGAGAACAAATAATGAAATTATATTCCGCTTGCCAGCCGATATTGATACTACCGGCTTTCAACGGATAGTTAATTACCTTAAATACAAGGAAGCTATCAGAAAAAGTGAGGGTACAGAAAAGCAAGCAAATAAGCTTGCTGATGAATCCAAAAAACGTTGGTGGGCTGAAAATAAAGAAAAGTTTATTAAGTGAAATTAATAGTTGATACTAATATTGTATTTAGTACGCTATTAAATCCTCATTCTGATATTGGGGAAATTTTGATGAATGTACAGGATGATTTTACCTTTTTTGCACCCTAACTCCTAAAAGAAGAACTAAAAAGATACGCATCGAAAATAGCAGCTTACTCCAAGCTTAGTCAAACAGATCTATTAGATATTGAAGAGTTGGTTTTATCAACTATAAACTTTGTTTCGGAAGAGCAAATCAGCGAACAATCATGGATAAAAGCTTTTGAATTAACAAAAGATATTGATGAAGATGACACACCATTTGTAGCACTCGGAATTGAGCTTAATGCCAAATTATGGACTGGAGATAAAATGCTTGCTAAAGGTTTAGCTAAAAAAGGAATAGATACCATTATTACTACTGTCGACTTGAAGAAACTCATTAAATAAATTCACTTTATTCCAATCGTTCCAATCACCATTAATATTTTTGCCGTTTAGGATTTTGCCTGTTATCAATAAAAGCAATTAATTCTATCATGTTGCTTTTGGGTTTAATACGGTATACGAGAGATACCTGTTTAATGATTACACCAATATGAGTATGCTTTAACTTCGCTGATTTGCGAAACATTAAGGGTTGGCTTTGCAATGAACTCAAATATCCATTAACGCGGGCTGTAAAATTGAATATTTCTTTATCTGTCCAGTGCTCCTATAAATAAGCAATTCTATCACCAAATGTTTGAACAGCCTTTTTTGTCCAAACTATTTCAATCCCCATTTCCCGAATAACTTTACTACTTCAGCATGAGAAACTATTTCGCCTTTGTCAGCCTGGGCCAAACCGTCCAAAACATCCTTTTGCTGACCCTCACTTAGTTCATCAAACCAATCAGATTTCCTATCAGATAAAAATGCTTTAACATTCATTATGAGGCCTTCATCATTAGTATTCATAATGGCTTGCAAAATATTCAGTTTTTCTGCCTGTAAATTCATAATCAAATTTACTTAAAAAATTATTTAATTTATACCCTTACTCGCCAGCCTCTGTTTTCTTCTCTCCAAAATATTCCAAAATTGACTTAGCCTGCTTGGTATTTACTACTTCGCGCAGTTCTTCTTCTGATGCTTCGCGGATCTTTTTTACAGATTTGAAATATTTTAGCAGTTTGCCCGAGGTGGTTTTGCCTATACCATCGATCAGATCAAGTTCCGTAACTAATGTACCCTGATCCCGCTTTTTACGGTGGAAAGTAATGCCGAAACGGTGAGCCTCATCACGCAATTGCTGAATCACCTTTAACGTTTCTGATCTTTTGTCTAAATATAATGGGTACTGGTCGCCAGGGTAATAGAGTTCTTCCAGTCGCTTAGCAATGCCTATAACGGTTACTTGTTTATCTATCCCTAATAATTTAAGGCTTTTTAATGCTGATGATAATTGCCCCTTGCCGCCGTCAATAATTATGAGTTGCGGTAATTCAGTGCCTTCGTCTAACATACGGCGATAACGACGATGAACCGCTTCTTCCATTGTGGCAAAATCATCCGGACCAACAACGGTTTTCACATTAAAATGGCGGTAATCTTTTTTAGATGGCTTACCATCTTTAAAAACCACAATGGCCGAAACCGGGTACTTACCCTGAAAGTTTGAGTTATCAAAACACTCAATATGCCGCGGCAGTTGATTCAAGCGCAGATCTTTCATCATTTGAGTAAGCAAACGATCGGTGCGGATCTCGGGATTCAGCTTTTCGTACTGATCTATTCGTTCCTTTTTAAAAAACTGCACATTCTTTTGTGATAGGTCGAGCAGCTTTTTCTTTTCGCCCAGTTTAGGTACTGTAAATTTTATCGGGCTTGAGTTTTCATCCAGATCAATGTGAAATGGTACAATGATCTCCTTGGAATGACTGTTATATCGCCCCCTGAACTCTGAAATTGCCAGTGTAAGCAATTCTTCATCACTTTCATCCAGGCGTTTCTTTAGTTCGATGGTTTGTGTTTGGATGATAGTGCCGTTCATGATCTTCAGGAAATTCACAAAGGCATATTTCTCCTCGGATGCAATACTGAACACATCAATATCCGTAATAGATGAGTTTACTACGGTTGATTTGCTCTGGTAATTTTCCAGCAGCTCGAACTTTCTTTTCAGTTTATGGGCCTGTTCATAGTTCATGCTATTTATAGCATTCTCCATGTCGCTTTTTAATTCGCGCAGCACACCGCCAATTTTGCCGTTCAGAATATCTGTTATCTCACTGATATTATGGCTGTAATCATCCTCGGTCTGATAATCCTGGCAAGGGCCTTTGCAGTTGCCCAGTTGGTATTCTAAACAAACCTTGAATTTTCCTTTCTCAATATTCTGTCGGGTGAGTGGCAGGTTACAGGTACGCAACGGATAGGTTTCTTTTATCAACCCTAAAATGTTGTGCATCATACTTACCGATGCATACGGACCCAGATATTTGGAACCATCGCGGATGATGCGGCGCGTCCAGAATATTCGGGGATAATTTTCATTTTTAATGATGATCCAGGGATAGGTCTTATCGTCTTTCAGCATCACATTATAGCGGGGCTGATGCTTTTTTATCAGGCTATTTTCAAGTAGCCATGCATCAATCTCGGTATCAACTATTGTAAACGTGATGTCGCGTATTTTGGATACCAAAACCTTTGTTTTGGCATTTACATTCGGATTATTAAAATAAGATGTAACCCGGTTACGCAGATCTTTGGCCTTACCAATGTATATCAGTTCCTTTTCACTGTCCCAAAACTGGTAAATACCCGGTTTATGTGGAACATTCTTTAATGCTGCTCTGTAATCAAAGTTCATTATTAGTTCATTGGTTCACTTGTTCATTAGTTCATTGGTACTGTTCTATTGTATAATTTTCTTGTCAGCATGTGACTTTCCAATAAATTTCAGGTACGCATTTAGTTTGAGATGAATAGTTTGAAGTTTCTCAAATAGTATATTGAACTGTTCTTCAGTAATTAGCTGGCGATCTCTCGACTTCTTCAGCCAGTCTTTTGTTTCTATAATTGAACCTCTGCTAAAGTAACAGAAATTCTTATTTTCCTTGTAATGATATCTTCCATATCCTTCAGCAATGTTAGCTGAAATAGAATCACCGGATCGTGCAATTTGTTTTCCAATAGTATCTTTAGCAAAATAATCCCACTTGGCAATCAAACCCCAAATTTCATTACCAAAAATTTGTGCAAGTTGATATAATTCCAAATCATCAAGATTATAATAACTCATAATATTATTGAACTATTCAACCAATGAACAAGTGAACCATTAAACAATCATTAATACTCTAGTTTCGTATCTGCCTCACTTGTGCCTTTAGTTTGTTGGTTATACTGGTCGCAATCAAGAGAAATTGTTAAACCACCTTTTGGCGGATCAAAATCAACATTCCTTTTAATACCTAATGCTGGGTTATCATAAACCTGTTTCATATATAAGGCAAAAATGGGGAGTGCCGTGTTAGCACCTTCGCCAAGCCTTTCAGTGCGAAAGTGTATAGCACGGTCCTCGCAGCCAGTCCAAATACCGGTTACCAGTTGTGGGGTAATACCTATAAACCAACCATCTGAATTATTTTCAGTAGTACCTGTTTTACCCGCAATAGGGTTAGTAAAACCATATTTATTTACCAGCCTTGCACCAGTACCATATTCAATAACTCCTTTCAGCATATAAGTCATTACATAAGCAGTTTGCTCATTCATGGCCTGTTTTACCTGGGTATGATTGGTATACAACACATTTCCGTTCTTATCTTCAATACGCAATAAAAAGGTGGGCTGTGTCCATATCCCGTGATTTGCAAATACGGAATAAGCACCTGTCATATCAAATACTGAAGCATCAAAACTACCTAAACAAATGGATGGCACCGGGTCCACCTGGCTGGTGATACCCATGTTTTTAATAAGCTCCACAACAGGTATAGGGGTAACCTCTTTCATTATATGCGCAGTGATCCAGTTTTGTGAATAGGCCAATGCCTGGCGTAAAGTTAGTAAGCCAGGCCTGGTTTCTGTTTTGCCTGAACGGGGGCACCATTTTGTACCATCGTAATAAATAGTATCCGGCACATTATCTACCTGCATGCAGGGTGAGTAGGCACTGTTAATTGCAACAGCATAGGTAAAGGGTTTGGCTGTTGAACCTACCTGCCTTGTACCGTCTTTTACCTGGTCATATTTAAAATGCTCGAAATTTATACCGCCTACCCATGCCTTTATATAGCCGGTTGTAGGGTCCATACTCATTAGTGAATTGCGCAGTAACAGCTTGCAATAAACAATAGAGTCAATAGGTTTCATTATGGTATCGATATCACCTTTCCATGTAAAAAGATTCAGGGTATCAGGCGTATTGAAATTATCTACGATCTGGTCATCGGTCTTGCCTTCACTTGCCAGTTCCTTCCATCTGTCAGACCGGCGCATCCCCTGGTCAAGCAATTGTTTAAAGGCCGGAATTTCTTTCCATAAACTGTGCCCACGCCAATGATCATTAAATTGAGCCTGCAAACTGCGCATATAGGTGCGTTGCGCTTCTTCGGCATAGCCTTGCATGGTGGCATCAATAGTAGTGTATATTTTCAGGCCGTCGCGGTCAAGGTCATAAGGCGTACCATCGGGTTTAGCAATGGATTTATCCTCCATTATTTTTTGGATCTCCTTTTTAAGCACCGCCCTAAAGTATTGGGCCAGTCCTTCGTTATGATCTATCCTCGTAAAATCAAGCCCCAGTGGTTTTGCCTTAAACTCTTCGGCCTGGCCTTCGCTTAAATAATTTTGCCTTTCCATCCGGTCCAAAACCAAATTACGGCGGCTCAATGCACGTTGAGGGTGGTTTATTGGCGAATAGATCCCCGGAGCGTTCAACATACCTACCAATAAAGCAGCCTGATCCGGTGTCAGCTTATCTGGCGTAGTATTAAAATAGGTACGTGCTGCCGATTTAATGCCAAAAGTATTATACGCGCCAAAATCAACCGTATTTAAATACATGGTTAATATTTCCTGCTTGGTATAATGCCTTTCCAGTTTTACGGCAATTATCTGCTCCTTTAATTTTTGGGTGATGCGAACAAAAAAGTTGTGACTGCCGCCGCCATTGAACAGATTTTTTGCCAATTGCTGGGTGATGGTACTACCGCCCTGGTGACTACCTAAAAGGTTAAAAAATATAATACTTGGCAAACGCTGAAAATCTATACCGGAGTGCTCATAAAAGCGATTATCCTCAGTTGCTACCAACGCGTTAACCACATTTGGCGACAGATCTTTATAATTTATACTCGACCTGTTTTGTACGTAATAGGTACCTAATACCTGTTTATCAGATGATATGATCTCTGATGCCAGGTTACTTTTCGGATTTTCGATATACTGAAAGCTTGGCAGTGCACCAAAAACACCCAGGTCGGTAAGCGCGATGAGCAATATTAAAAAAACAAAACAGCCTATAACAGTTCTCCATATATACCAGTTGTATCTTTTTATGTCCTGAGGCGAAAGCTTAACTTGCTTATTTTGCATATTAATAGTTGTTTTGATAGTACTCGATGTAGCTGTCCAGTGTTTTTTTGCCGGCTAATTTATCCAGATTTTCCTTGGTAATAATAAAAAAACTGTATTTATCCTTTGGTATCTTCATAATCTCTGGCATAACCGGGATTATGGCCCGTGCATACGCCTTTACGGCGCCCATGCTGTTAAACCTGCCTACAAATATAAGGCGGTTGTTATCGCCAACCTCCATTATTTGATGAGTTATGGCGTTATATTTATCATTTGAACGGTTAAACTGCCCAATACCAAAACGTGATGAAGCCAGATTAGTGTTATCGTTAGCAATATTTATTATAAAATAATAGTCGGTGCTATCGCGCATGGAGAACATACTCAATAGGGCAGCATTACTTACCGCCGGTTTATTTACTGCTGCCTGCTGCGTGGCTGTGGTTTTAGCCGAATCCTTTTTTACCTGATCTTTTTTCTTTTCAGGCTTCCTTACATCTGCTGTTTGCGAAAACAGTGAGTAATTCCCCGGTTTGCGGTAAGGCGTTTGCTTTTGGTTTTCTATTGGAGGCGTAAATAATAATTCGGTAGTGTCACCATCAGCAATAGCGTTGTGCCTGCCCGACATATCAACTAAATTAGCTTTAATATAATCCAGATGCTTGTTAACCAGCGGAATGATCAGTTTATCGTTCGGATAGGTAGTGGCAATTTGCACCAGATCATTTTTAAACTGGGCAACCGGCTCCTGGTGCCCGGCAGCCATAGCCCGCAGGTACAACAATTGTGCTGAATATTTATTATCAGGATATTGCTGCTGCACAGTATTAACCCGGGTAATAACATCAGTATATTTTCTATGTGCAAACAGGTCATATATCTGATTGTAGAGTGTATTAAATTGCGCATCCTTATCACCCATTTTTTTGCTGTAATCCGGGTCGAGGATAACTTTAGCAAATGCTGTTTCGGGATAATCCTTTAACAGCTTATCTCTGTAAATATCAGCTTTGGCATCGCCTAACTCGGTGTATAAACGGTACAGACTATAATATACGGCCGCCTGATTAGGGTTATTAGGGAAACGTTTCAATATAGTTAGATAAGTGGCTATCGCGTCTTTTTTATCATCCAGTATATCGCGATAAAAATTGGCTATATCAAAATAAGCATTAAATATCCGCAGGTTTGAGCGTGCAAGCAATTCAGGCGTTAGCGGCAGGTTCTGTACTATTTGCTGGCGATAGTTTGCCGCTGTAACCGAGTTTTTTCCCTTTGCAAAAGGGTCTGCATTTATTGCAGGGCCGGTATTCTGAGGAGTGTTCAAATTAGTTACCAAATCAGCGGCATTGCGGTTGCTGCGTCGCCAGTTATCTTCTAGTTTACGGTTACCCCAAAGGCGCTTAAAATCTGTATAACCCTGACTCACTGCATTTGAGTTATAAAAATAAAAATTGCTCCCTCCGGGCGTGTTAAACACGGTGCCCGAAGCAGTATTTGAAGCATTTTTAGCATTTGCATTTGCAGTGCTGGTGGCGGCTTGCTGTTGTAAGATCTCGCGTTCAACCATGCTGTCAATCTCTGCTTGCCTTGTTTTCACATCTAACAGGGCCAGCATTTGCAGGGTATCCTCGCGCGATATGGTTTGCAGCCTGTCGGTTAGCAATTGCAGGTTGTTTGTCTTTTTTTGAATAAGCGCATAACCGGGGTAATTAGGCGAAAGCGTGGTTAACGTACTGTCGTAATATTTTTTGGCGTTGATGTAATCTGCCCTGTCACTAAAATCAATATCGGCAATCCTCAGATACGATAAACCCTTTTGATTCTGATTTTTTTGGCTGTTACGAATAGATAGCTTGTAGTTTTTTATGGCATTATTAATATCCTTATCAGCATAATATATTTGCCCAATTTGGTAATAGATCTGGTCTTTAAACTCTTTATTGTTGGGGTTTTTCAATAGGCTTTTCAGTCTGTCCATCCGGCTTATTTTAACTCCGTTGCGGGTATCCTCAATCCGGATGCGGTTAAGCTGGGCATTAAAGGCCATTTCAAAGTTAGCGTTGCTACCCGCAATGCGATCATAGTTAGCCTGGGCATCGTCATTCTTATGGTTAAGTTCCTGCAGCTGCGCCAAAATGAAGATCCACCTTAGCTTTTGCTTGGTGCTGCTGCAATAATGCACGGCCTGTTTAGCCATTGTTTCGCCATCGGTATAATCCTGCACGTTTATATCATACTGTAGTTTTGTGGCATATACATCGGCAGTAATACTTTTTTTTGGGTTGATGTTTTGCAAAGCGGTATCCAAAACCAGCTTTGCCTGTGCCGGTTGATTAAGATAAAGCAAGGTGCGGGCCTTCCATACCAGCGCTTCCTGCACAAGGTCAGTTTCTTTAGAAAATGAGCGTATATCGTACGAGAAATACTCCGATGCGTCAAAATAATTGCCACCCAGGTAATTGGCCTTGCCTAAAATAAGGTAGGCATCCCCTATATAATGACTTTGATCTTTAAGGCTGATGATCTTATTGGCCTTATCAACGGCTAACTGCAGTTGCTTATCAAGTCCGGTGGTTTTTGTTGCTGTGGTATCCTGGTAAACGTTTAATATTTCGGAGTATGAATCAATAAAAGCAAGGGCATAATCATCCTGCTTTTGCTGAAGGATCTGGTTGGCGTTAAATATGATGTTATAATGGGCCGTTAAGTTTTGCATGCTCCGGTTAAACCCACTTTTGTTTTGAAAGGAGCAGCCTGCCAGCAGCAGCACAAACAAGAAAAAGTATATTTTTTTCGGTAAAAAAGATGTGGAAGATCGCCTCAAGGTAAACCGTTATTAAAAGCTTTTGCTAAAATACTAAATAGTATGCAATAGGTTTAATAAATTTGCAGATGCCAAAAAATGAACAAATTGACAACGACCATTCGGGCGAATCAAACAGTTTAGCAAAATTTACCGGTCTTGCCTTTCAAATGATTGCTGTTATAGGCCTTTTCGCCTATGCCGGGCACCGCATTGATAAAGCCACGAACCATAGTGTACAATGGGCTACAGCCTTGCTTGCACTTATTGGCGTATTTATTTCCTTATACCTCGTATTTAAATCACTTAAAAATTGAAAATATATAAAGTTTTAATATCCTTTTTAATATTTAGCTGCCTGCTGGCAGTCCCCCCTTTGCTCCTAACCTGGTTTGGTAATGCTGATATGCTGGTATCGGGCTTTTGGGTGCTGTACTTTTTTGTATCGGTATTAACCCTGGTGGTAATTCTGACGGTTTTAATTGTTCAACAAAAAAATAACGAGATGTATGCCGCGGCTTTTTTGGGTGCCACTACTTTCAAACTTTTAGCCTGCCTTATATTCGTATTAGTATTCATCAAAAAAAACCACCCCGAAAAGCTGTTTTTCGTGGTTGATTTCATGTATTTATATTTCTTAAATACTGTCTTTGAAATCTACGGTTTGTTGCGTAACTTGCGCAACCAAAATTCAAAGTAAAAAGTTCATTTTAAATGGAAAAAAGGTCGATTTTGAACTCAAAAATATTTACGCTTTCGCGTATATGCGCTCTATTTATCGTTTTACTGGCTATCCCGGGCCTGGCATTTTCGCAAGAAAAGGCCAATTCTGACCAGAATAAACCCTACGACCCGAAGGTTGCAATTTTTGAACACATTGGTGATGCCCACTCATGGCATATTAGCCTCCCGCTTGTTAAACCAATTGCTATACCATTGCCGGTAATATTATATACCAACAAAGGTTTAGAAGTTTTTTCATCAGCCAACTTACATGAAGGCGAGGTTTACCAGGGCAAAAACAACTACATCGTTGTTAAAGATAAAATTAAAATTGCTGACAGTGCCGGCAATGCTGATGCAACACACAAGGTATATGATTTTTCAATTACCCGTAACGTTGTCAGCATGTGGATGGGGATGATATTCCTATTTATTATTTTCGGTATTGTATCTTCATCATACAAAAAGAGAGCTGGCAAGGCTCCTAAAGGCTTACAATCAGTTATAGAGCCTGTGGTAATGTTTGTACGTGATGATATTGCTATCCCCAATATTGGTGTAAAGCATGTTAAATACATGTCGTTACTGCTTACCCTATTCTTTTTTATATTGATAAATAATCTGCTTGGTTTGGTACCATTCTTCCCCGGAGGTTTTAACCTTACAGGTAATATTGCGGTAACATTATCATTATCTCTTATTGTTTTAATAGTAATTAACTTTAGCGGTAACAAATATTACTGGAAACACATTTTTGCACCTGATATTCCATTTTGGTTATATATTATAATGGTACCGGTTGAATTAATAGGTATTATTTCGAAGCCGTTTGCATTAATGATACGTTTGTTTGCTAATATTACAGCGGGCCACATTATTGTATTAAGCTTAATATCATTAATATTCATATTCAACTCATTGGCGGTATCACCAGCTTCAGTAGTGTTTGTGGTATTTATGGATACGATAGAATTACTGGTTGCATTTTTACAGGCTTACATTTTTACAATGTTAACCGCATTGTTTATAGGCATGGCTGTTGAGGAACATGCCCACGAACAACACGAAATTTAATTTTCAATACACACATACATAAATAATAAAACAATGACAGGAATGATCGGAACTATTGCTCAGGCTGTAGCTGCAGCAGGAGTAGTAGGTAAAATTGGAACACTAGGTGCAGGTTTAGCCGTAATCGGTGCTGGCATCGGTATTGGCCAAATTGGTGGTAAAGCCGTTGAAGGTATTGCCCGCCAGCCAGAAGCTGCTTCCAAAATTCAGACAAACATGATCATCGCTGCGGCACTTGTTGAAGGTGTTGCTCTATTTGCGGTGGTTGTTGCCATGATTGGCTAAAAAAATCAAAAATATCCCGGAGCGATTGGCTCCGGGTATATTTTTTTAAAAAGAAACATTTAACTAATACACTTAAATATAAGTAAGTATACATTATGGAGTTAGTTACCCCCGAATTAGGCTTGGTTTTTTGGACAACGATATCGTTCCTGATATTTTTGGCATTGCTTCGTTTGTTTGCCTGGAAACCAATTTTAGGCGCAATTAATGAACGCGAACGCTCTATTGAAGACGCATTAGCTAAAGCCGATGCTGCTAAATTTGAAATGGAACGCCTGAGCGAAGAGATTGAGGCATCATTAAAAGAAACCCGCATTGAACGCGATAATATTTTATCAGAAGCGCGCAAAGTAAAGGAAAAGATCATTGGCGAAGCTAAAGAAGCTGCACAAGCTGAAGGCGCGAAAATGATTGAAAAAGCCCGCATCGAGATCAACAACCAGAAAGCAATTGCTATGGCTGATGTTAAAAACCAGGTAGCTTCTCTTTCATTAGAGATTGCTGAAAAGGTTTTGCGCAAACAGTTTGAAGACAGCAAAAAGCAAGACGAACTGGTTACTGAATTATTAAAAGAAGTGAAATTGTAAAAAGTTAAAAGTTGAAAGTTGAAGGTTGAAAGTTGAATGCTTTTAACTTTTAACTTTCAACCTTCAACTTTCAACTAAAAATATATGTCAGAAATAACGGTAGCAATTAGGTACGCCAAAGCAATTATTGACCTTGCAGTAGAGCAAAACTCGCTGGAAGAGATCAATAATGATATGGAATTTTTTGTGCGCACCATAAAGGCTAACCCGCAGTTAAACGCGGTTTTGGCTAACCCTATTATTTATCACGATAAGAAAATAAAGATACTTGAGCAGATTTTTGGCGGCAAAGTAAATAAGCTGACCATCGATTTCTTTAAGATCATGGTTAATAAAAGTCGTGCTGAAATATTATATGTGGCTGCGCAGGAATTCCTTAACCAGTATGATGATAAAAAGAATATCATCAAGGCTACAGTAGTATCAGCAGCGCCATTATCTGAGGAAAATAAAAATACAATTATTGCTGAGTTGAAGGAGACCACAGGTGGTACTATAAAGCTTACAGCAAAAGTAGATGCCGACCTGATCGGTGGATTTGTATTAACCGTTGGCGACAAGCAGATTGACACCAGCGTGGCTAATAACTTAGCTAAATTGAAAAAAGAATTTGCCCAAAGTGTGGCTTAATAAGTAAAAACATAACTCTAAAATAAAATTTAAAAAATGGTAGAGGTAAGACCAGATGAAGTATCAGCAATTTTGCGTCAGCAGTTGTCAGGCTTCAAGTCAGAATCTGAATTAG